>Ga0099824_1008260_pt1 | contig 13392 bp, 11 predicted proteins | sample SiratrowhiteBW_FD_76837 | JGI IMG/M metagenome (GOLD analysis project Ga0099824, IMG submission 76837) | Root nodule microbial communities of legume samples collected from California, USA - Siratro white BW | ecosystem: Host-associated > Plants > Roots > Nodule | place: USA: California... | reverse complement strand
CTGGTGCCCTCCCGCATTTCCTCGCTCTCAAATCTACGCAAATCTTCTGAAACAAACAAAAATCATCCCGCTCTTCTATCGTCGTAAACAGTCGACACCTCCAACCAAACACAACGTAAAAGATAGAGACTGAGAAAATTGAAAAGGTGTTTAAACTGTGGAACTGTTCATCTATGTAAATAAATAAAAAAAATAGTACAAATTACAAATGATTATATTCGTTAAATGGAATATATATGTTTTTAATAACTCTACTGAATACTGTATATTAAATAATGACATATATTGAAGAAATATTAGTAAACATTTTTAAATGCAATTTTTGTTACTAACTGATAATATGACGTATAATACGACATATATACGTCGTATATTAAATAACGAATATATTTTTGGAAATATGTATATACGTATATACGACGTATATACATTTTTAAATGTATATTAAATTTTTTGAATACGACGTATAATAACGAAAAGAATTACCTTTTAAACCAATAAAAAATTATCTATATAAGCGATAAAAAAAGTCAAATTAAACAAAATTAAAATAGGCTACTTAAATTAAACCCATCATTTTTAATCCAACCTATAACTGAATTGAAAATTTTGTATTTAAAAAAACAATTGTATTAAAATATATACATATATATATATATATATATATATATATATATATATATATATATATATATATATATATTGATAATGACTTTGGATCAGAATAGATTGATAGTCATATCTATAAGTGTACATCATTAGTTAGTGTGATATTTTATAGGAATGAAATGTATTTAACGAATCAGTTATAGACTTTATTAGATTTAAAAAACTACCAACAATCTTAAAAAAAATTTAAAAAAAAAACATTTGACTACTTCAAATCAGTTAAAAAAAATACAAACATTAAATAATATTGGTTGAGATTTGTAAAATAATTAAAACTTCCAAAATATATCTCTAACCAGGAGATTAGTAGTAACTTAAAATCATTTGAAATATATATATATATATATATATATATATATATATATATATATATATATATATATATATATATATATATATGAATTTCAGATAATTATTGTAAGTAAAAGTCACATCTACATACACAAGCATATTTTTATATTCAACTTTAAAATTCAAAAGATGTCTTGTCTTGAATTAGTTATCATAAACTAAATAACCTAACCTAAATTGTATTTAAAATATTTATTTTACTCCCTAATATCAAATTTAAATTATATGTAAAAAAAAAACTATTAGAATAAAAAATCGACATTTGGAATAAAAATTTGTTTAATGGTTTTAAATTTATCCCCTCTTGGGCATCCTTTAGTTCAACGAGGAAGACTAGGTGCATAAATCTTGTTAGGTAGTTTCAACTAAATATTATCTCGTTATTAATGCAACTACAAATAACCGCTTTTTTAGTTGCTATTGTTATTTTCTTATTAATTAATTAATTTTTAAACCTTCACAATAAGCTAATAAAGTAGACCATTACAAATTTACAAAACATAAAAGTTTCTTAACAATCATAGGAAGTGAATTCAATAGCTACAACTAGCAACCTGCATTTATTATCATTATTTTTACAGTATGACTTTCTATTCCATCACTGATAGAAGAATTAATTTATGGGAAAAAAATCAAAATTAAGATATCTACGCCACAGAATATTTTTTTTATCATTTCGTTTTGTAAAACTGAGAAATTTGTGTACACCTATAGCCAATGGTACTAAGAAACACAACATTCAAAAATTTGTGCACAGTAGCCATGGGATTGAAGTGAAGACGAAATCCCAAAAGTTAGCTCAAGTGCGAAGTTTGAAGGGTATTTATAGGGATTGCAAAGGTGCATTGTGGTTGAAACAAGTATACAACCACAATACAAATTTATATTGTGAGACTAAAAAACTTGTGATTAATATTTCAGTTTATATAATTTGAAGAATTTTCAATTAAAACTCAAAATGTAAAAATAAAGGAGTAAATTTGGAATATTTAAATTTATGGGAGTGCAAGTTGAAATCGTAGGGTGCACAAAAAAGGCCCCAAGGAAAAAGTACCTTGCTAGAATGCCCAACTTCACCAACAACAATAGACTCAGTTTTTGTTTCATACACCCCCATTTTTCAACATACACCCCCAAAATTGAGTGAAATGACCAAATTGTCATTTGTTCGCTTCTCCTTCGCTACATTGTTGCCATAACTATCGCCGGTACTGCACCATCAATGGTAAAAAAGGAGAGAACACTGCAGAAAAAGAATAATAAAAAAAAATTTGTTTTGTAAAACTCTTTTTGAAATATATTCCATCTATCCTAAAAATCTTATTTTAAAAATTTCATTCTGAAAAACATATTTCAGAAGATATTATATACGTTAAAAGAATTTGTTTCAAAAATTCTATTTTGAAAAGCTTATTATAAAATGTATTACATTCGTTCTAGAGATTTCATTCCAACAATCTTGTTCTGAAAATCTTATATTATTTCTGAAAATTGTGGAATCTGTGTATTCAATGTAGGCGTGCAGAAAGAAAAAGCCTAGCTCAAATTTCGTCCACCCAAACGAATATTTCATATACTTTTTCGGAAAAGATATGTACAACGGTGACGATTTCTTCCTCCACTCTAATACCCTCTTCCTATACCTCTATATAAAATTTTAATTCCAAAACTAACCTCTTAAAAATGATAATATTGTCTTTGATATATTAAGATCACCTTTCTTTTTTCTCACCACACTATCGAACCAGTGAAAAAGCCTTCCCGTTTTTTCTCAAATACGTTGTCTATAGTGTCGTTTTTGAAGGTGATTGAATGGTAAGGAAGACTTTCTGACCATTGTACAGTGTTTATCGGCGGCAAGAAACGATGAGGAGGTAAGATTTTTTAAGTTTCTGGTAGGACATCCGAACGAAGCCATCCGGTTCTCATTTTTTTGAAATTTGAGAAGCAGACAGCCAGACGTCCGGTTCATAAATTGTTAACTGGATGCACTAGAAGGGGGATGTCATCCGGTATGTAAGTTGTAAACCGAACGATCAGTTCACAAATTTGCAAACCAAATGAGGTCCACCCACAATCCATTCAGTTTGCAATTTTTTTTTTTGTTTTGACAACCGGACTGGGTGGCATCCGGTTCACATTTTGATTTTTTTTTTTGTTTTTTTATTTTTTTGATGAGTTGTTGGAATGCTATGTTATAGATATAGATAGTCTTTGTAAATATTCAGAGGAAGTAAATAAGGTGTCTGATATAAATGATGAACATGAAAGTGGTTCATTGGTTCGGGAAGAAGATTGCATTCTTAATTTTACAACTGATAAGGTAAAATGATTTGTTTTTGTTTATGTTTATGAAATGTAAATTAATCTACATAAAAGACTTCAAGGGTTAAGGTAAAATGACATTCGATGTTATCCTCTAAAGTTTTGCCCTGTCTTGATCAATTTCATCATATTTGTCATCCATACATAATGAACATTATTAATGTTAAACCTGATGGACAATGCGGTTATCGATCAATTACTATAATGTTGGGAATGGGAGAAGAGTCATGACCATTAATCAGAATGGATTTATATAAAGAGATATGTGAATGGAGTGATCAATATACAATCATTTTTTGTAGCCATGAGCGTTTCAATCAACTGAAGAACTCTTTACTTGTTAAGGGGGACAACATCTGTAAGTGCTTATGTTTAATTTATGATTGACATCTGTAAGTGCAATGACATGTTAATAATATTTTACATATTTGTAGGCAAGTGTTGACAAGTGGATGACTATACCAGATATGCGTTATGGCATTGCAAGTAGATATAATGTTATCCTTGTTTGTTTGTCGTTACAACATGTAATCATTTTTCCATTACGAAGTAAACCTCCTATTGATGTTAGTCAACATCGGATAATATGCATAGGACATGTTTGTGGGAACCATTTTGTACAAGTAATCTTTATAAGTTACAAATTGCCTAACCATTCCTGTGATGTTGACTAACTTAATTTTGAATTTCATTTACAGGTTAAATTGGTTGATGGTTGTCCTTTACCAAATGTAAACATGATGTGGACCAATCACAGTTTTGCAGAGATACAATTATGACTATCTCATTATATTAGCAGAATGCAACTATTTGTTTCTATGTTAGGATAAAATACAACATATATTAATCTTGCGGATGATTAATTCATTTATATTGAATTTGTATGTGTTTTGATTGATTTATAATGAGCAACAACATTATGATTAGATCAATATAATTAAAGTACCAAAATAGTTAATAATCACTAAAGTACCAACATACTAAATAGATAACATATAAATCCTACATACATATACATATGAGGTTCACATATTCATTAAATAAAGCCCTATGAACTAGAAGTCCCTCTCCCTCTCCCTCGAACACCTCTCCCTTGTCTTGTAGACTTGTCATTCACGCGAATGTGTCTGAGCCAATTCAAGTGCAGCTCGTGTATCTTCATGTGCATCCCCACAACTAATTGCCCTCTGCAATAGGGTGGCTATCCTTCTGAAGATATCCTGAAAAAAAAAAGAAATAATAAATGTCAATGTAGTCAAATAATAAAATGTAATCAAATAATAAAATGTCAATGTAATGAAATACCGGATAAGCATGTTGTTGCTGCTGCAACGAGGAGGCTGGCTGATTGTCATTATGACTATGACTACGACTATGACTACGACGATCTCCTTCTTCATCACATCTAATGAGATATGGATGTGACACACGACTATACCAAGCGATATAGTCCTCCGTGCATGCATGCGAGCCGACAGCAGGTATCAATGCAGTCACAACATTATCAGCAAAATGGACCCAACGTGCATTTACCGTTTCAAAAGTTGTCATATTTTGCACTAGAGGAGGAGGTGGTATGGTCTGCATATAACCATACTGTCGCAGTACCCGATCAGGAAGATGCATTTACATGGTATGTCCATATTGGAGAAAACCCCGAAAAAAAGAAATTGGCTCGAGAGGCCGACTAACTCTATGAGAATTGTAGGGACACCAGATGACATCAGAGAGGGTCAATCGATCTAACTGTTGTCTGACATCAACCAACCTAGAGGGATGTCGACTGACCACATACCGAGAAGTCCGTGGAAGTGCTTCGCTATAGCTCGGGACAACATCCCTATTTCCCATAGATGGGAAGTGCTCGTATATCCATGCCTGTCAATAATAAATAAAGTTAGAGGTAATAAAATATAACTTATTAATTAATTTAGTGGTAATAAAATATGTACCTGTAACAGAGTAATAAAAGTGCCCAATTGTTTGGTCCCAGCCAGAGAAGCATCTCCTAGCTTGTCATACATGTGTGCTAAAGCAGCTACTCCTCAAGCATAACCACCACACATCGCAAGGTTGCAAAATAGTGGCAAATAAGAAATGGAGACAGATGTGGCACTTTTATCAACAAAAATTGTGCATCCAATTAGATGCAACAAATATGCCCTTGCAGCAAACTCCCAATCTTCACTCTCGCAACATGTGTTATAGTGATCTCTCAACCAACTGAGAAGCACATCATTGCCACGATCATCACGCAAAGCGGCATTAGCAGGGCCATCAGGAATGCCTAATAGTTCCAACATCACAGGCACGGCTCCACTATTGTCTAACCTATCAAACATTGGAAACTGCCCCATAATAGGTAGGTGGAGTAGACTTGACACGTCATCCAAAGTGATGGACATCTCACCAAACGGCATATGAAATGTATTTGTGTCCCGATGTCACCTCTCAACAAATCCTCACATGAGGCCCTTGTCCACTACCTCATAACACATGTTGCATAGAGGCAACAATCCGCTATTCATAATCAATGCAAACACCTCAGCACGAGGAAGACCAAAGTTGTTAACTTTTCTCCCGTGAGAGACTAATTTTAGGACTCCACGATCCTAAACAAAAAGCAACAAATGATATAAAAAAGTTCGCATATTAAACACAAAATAATCACAACAAGTTATAACATAATCTTACCTCACCCTCCCACAATCTCAACGCCACATGGTGATTGTAACTTACTAAAAGAGACACATCAAATGGTCCTTCAGAAAAACCTACCACCTCACCACCATCACCACCACCAATACAAGGAGCTTCACCACCAACAAAAGGAGCACTAGATGAAGCACCCCGATCTCCTCTACACACTGATGTTGTAGGCCTTGTCCGGCCTTCAGGCTGGGAACCAACTCCTGTAGTCCTCACCATATCTGTCACAGTGCACAAAGTTATTATTAGTTAAAAAAAATTTGAAAAAATGTGAACCGGATGGAGTGTCATCCGATTGTCATTTCCAACACAAAATGAGAATCGAATGAAACCCATCCAGTTGTCATACTGTCAAATTGAAAAAACTCTCCGTTTGTCGTCGACAGTCCCCAAACACCTACTCTAATCAATAACACCACTTACTAATTGTTAATAAACATAAAAAATTGCTTATCTACGACATGTTTGAACGTTTAATCGAAGATTTGGAAGATAGAAACGAAATAGACAAGCTGTGAACCGGATGGCCTTCTTCCTCCCAGTAGCTATGCAGTTGTGGATCTGTGCGTAGTAAAGGCTATCCAGTGAACCGAAAGACACGAGTGGATGAAGAGTGGCTTCCGATGGTGACAATAATGAATTGGATTAAGGTTAGATAAAAGTGAGAACCAAATATAGGATTAAAGAGAATGGAAGGTATTTTTATGTTTTTGCACTTTTTAGTTAAGGACGTAATTATTATTTTAGAATAAATATGGAGGAAGAGGGTATCGGAAAGGAAGAGGGTATCGGGTAATTATTATTTTAGAATAAATATGGAGGAAGAGGGTATCGGAAAGGAAGAGGGTATCGGGGTACAGGAAGAATTCGTCCAATTAGGTAAGCTATTGTTTTTCCTTTAACATTTCACTAACCCACTTCTCCATCAAGCAAATAGTTGAAGTCATTAAAACAACAAAACAGGTGGAATAACCGCACAAGCCAATTTTGTAGCCGATAAAACAGAAAAAACAAAGTTATTGGTCTGAAGCCATAAACAAGAAGTTGGACAGAAAAGGAAGTCTCTTCTAAGTATTTAAAACTATATATTTTGAACACGAAATCGAAGTCTTCGATTAAATTAAAACAAAATAATACTGCATTATTTAATTCACAGAATTGTTGATGAATCATATCAATCTAAATAAGAAGAATGAAGATGTCACAAAAAAGTAAGATTTTGAAGGTTTCGTGTTAAAGAGTGAGAGTGACGTGAGTTCTCTTTTTTGTTGCGTACGGAAGAATGATTGAACATGGAAGAACCACAAAATTGGGAAGACGATAAGAAAAAAAAGCAATAATATGATGTCCAAAAGAACATGCCACGTGCCCAATAAACGCGAGTCACGAGGAAGAATCTGTCACTGTTGCGTGCAGTGTCCCTTCTTCTCCTCTCTTCCTAACACTTCTTCGTTCTTTCCGATTATTCTGCGACCACCACTTAACTCACATCACAACCAATACCAAAGAAAACAAAGGCATTTCCTGAAGCAACACTCGCTTCAACAGCATGACAAAGGTGGAAGCTTCCAGCGAATCCATGGCAACTGTGGCAGACAAAGCACCGGTAACTGCCCAGAGAAAGGTCCCAGAGAACTTGGACACCAAGCTCCCCAAACCATGTGATCATTCTCTTCTTATTTTTTGTTTGAATTAACCATGTTTGACGAAGTTAAGGAAGAACATGATATTGTTTATGGACATTCTAGTTATGATGTAATCCAATTAAGGGTCCCATAGAAGGAAATTTTAATGGGGTTTGATCAAATTTGATCTTTGCACTTGCGGAGTTTGAGTTTGTTTTTCCGAAATTCAGATTTGCCACGGGCTTTGAGTGCCCCTGACACAGAGAATGTGAATGGAACATGGGGTCACAAACACAACGACATGTCAGTGCTTCAGCAGCATGTGTCCTTCTTCGACCTCAACAACGATGGTGTCGTTTACCCATTGGAGTCATACAAGGGTAATATTTTTATTGTGTCTATTTTTATGATTTTGGTTTCAGACATAACAAATGTATAATTTTAGTATCTGAAAAAAATCAAACTTGCAACTAAGCATATGATTTAGTTTGCTGCTTTAAGGGTAAGTTTGTTGTTTTTGTGATTTTGTAGGATTTCGTGCACTGGGTTTCAACGTGATTCTTTCCTTCATAATTTCGATTGTTATTCATGTAGCTCTCAGTTATCCTACTCTTCCTGTGAGACACTCTTCCTGTATGATTTACCTTACCATTGTTACTTCCACTTGTTACATGTTCTGATTTTTGTCACAGACATGGTTACCTTCACCTTTTTTCCCAATTCACATAAAAAACATACATAAGGCCAAGCATGGAAGTGACAGTGGTAGCTATGACACAGAGGGAAGGTAGTCAAGAAAATGAGTCGTTGAAGAATGTTAATCCTTACTTTTACTAAATGGTAACACTGTGTTGTGGCTAAAACAACATTGCAGGTTCATGCCAGCAAATCTGGAATTCATGTTCAGTAAGTATGCTCGAGAGGTGCCTGATAAATTGTCCTTGAGGGAACTGTGGCACATGACTGAGGCAAATAGAGTTGCATTTGACTTCTTTGGCTGGTCCTCTCTTTTCCTCTTTCTTAAACTTTTTTTTGCATGCAGAACAGATGTTGAGAATCCTGGACTAAAAATGGGTGAATCTCTTGAAACCATTGCAGGTTTGCCAGCAAGTTCGAGTGGGGAGTGTTGTATATTCTTGCAAAAGACGAACAAGGGTATCTGACAAAAGAAGCCGTGAGGCGTTGCTTTGACGGGAGTTTGTTTGAGTATTGTGCTAAACATCGCAAAGGTGCTGCTGGAAAGATGGCTTGACAGCTTCTTCAGATTTTCACTGTCACTGTTAGGATAATAGTTTTGGATTACTGTTCCTAATTTGGTGCTCTGATGTATTTTAAGTTCACCAAAATTAGCAAACAGAATTGTGGTTTGTTCGGTACCAAATGGTCTACCAGTAATATGTGTGATCTTTTCTAGAAGGGTAAGGCTGTTTCTGATTTCTAACTTCTCTATTTTATCTTTTTCCCTTATCCCTCTCAATCTTTCACATACTTACAAATCAAAATTTAAAGAAACCATGGGATGAAGCTTTAAAAGAAAATATTGATCATAGGAAGACTCTTCCTGAGGTGTGGTAATAGTTTTAGTTCTTTCAATTCAGACAAATTGGTTTTAATTGTTAATTAATTCTAACATTTTTTTATAATTAAGAGTCTCGTTGACTATTTCTCTTGTCAATGGATAATCCTAAAACAAATCCTTAAGATTTAATCCATCACGAGCATCCTGTCCCAAAGAGACTTAATTCCATAAAACAAACCATTTGACATTTTAAATTATTTAATTCTTTTAGAATAAAAATCTATTGTCGAACAATTTCATTTAAATCATTGACACTTTCTTATGCTTTATATTGTGGAATAATTTCATTTAAATTATTATGCTTTATATTGTGAAATAATTTCATTTAAATCATTGTTTATTTTTATTATATATTTGTTTTTACTTAGTAATATTATATTTGATATGATTGATTTATATTAAGTAAGTATTCATTGTATTAATAGATCTTGAATGGATTTTAATAACACTGTTGTATCTATAATTTTAATTTTTTAATAAATAAAAAAGTAAAATATTTTACCATGGTATGATAGTTATATTTATATATATCTAACATATTGAATCATGACTGAAGAACCCAATGATAACACCTGTCACAGAAAACTATCTTACTTTACACATGACTGAAAAATCCAATGATAACACCTGTCACACAAAACTATCTTACTTTACACATAACCATTATTGACAATCCAGGTTATTTGATTATGCAGGTATAATTGAAGAGTCATCCAACTAAGACGATGACAGCTAAAAAAGTATCATGGATAATAAATACAGGAGCCTCGAACAACATGACAGAAAATTTGAGTGATTTACATAATTTATGAGTTATATCTCCATGTCTTGTTGGTTTATCAAATGGGAGCAATATTGTAGCTACCACGGAGGGATCCATTATTTTAGTTTACCAAATGGGAGCAATATTGTGGCTATCACGGAGGGATCCATTATTTTTAACATTGATTTTGTACTTGAGAATGTTTTATATGTGCTAGATCATCTTGCAATTTAATTTCTATATTGCAATTTATAAATTATTCCAATTATACTATTTAGTTCACTCATAACATGTGTGTAATACAGAACCGTACTTCGAGGATGTGATTGGAGGATGTGATTGGTAAGGGTGAATGTCAAGATTGAGTCTATTATTTCAAGAAATACCGCGTATTATGACTTTGAAAATTGACAAAAAAGTGTCTTTGGATCTTTATTGGGATATTTGTCTATACAAGTTATCAAGACAATTTGAGATGTAAACCTTAAGAAAAATAACTAAAATTTAATTAAATGTTGTGATATTTATTAAAGAAAACAACAAACAAAAAATAAATATCCCCTTAGTGATTTTAGAGCATATGATATTTTTAAATTAATAACACTGTGATTTATGAAGCTCCTGAAAATGTTTCTTCATGTAAGACATCGTATTTTTAAAAGAGTTTCTGATTTCTAACTTCTTCTCTATTTTATCTTTTTCCCTTATCCCTCTCAATCTTTCACATACTTACAAATCAAAATTTAAAGAAACCATGCGATGAAGCTTTAAAAGAAAATATTGATTATAGGAAGACTCTTCCTGAGGTGTGGTAATAGTTTTAGATCTTTGAATTCAGACAAATTGGTTTTAATTGTTAATTAATTCTAACATTTTTTTTATAATTAAGAGTCTCCTTGACAATTTCTACTGTCAATGGATAATCCTAAAACAAATCCTTAAGATTTAATCCATCATGAGCATATGTCATAAAGAGACTTAATTCCATAAAACAAACCATTTAACATTTGAAATTATTTAATTCTTTTAGAATAAAAATCTATTATCGAACAATTCCTTTTGAATCATTTGCACTTTCTTATGTTTTACCATTACACATTTAAGGCAATCACTTCCTGCACCTAGCTATTTTGAAACTAAACCTCATCAATGAAGAAAACGATAAAAATATGAATAAAATGCTAATGCATTTCGGAATATATTTTCCTTATATCTTTCTTTCAGTTATACCCTAAATTAAAACCAAAATAAAATAAATAATTATGATAAATGAGAAAATTTAATAGTTTATTTATTAAAATAAAATAATAAATATTTTTATTTGAATTAAACATCTCTTAAACTATAGAGAGAGTTTTATACCTCCAAAATTAGACTTCTCAAATCACACGTGAGACTAAATATGTAAGAATACTTCTTACTCCTCCAAAATTTTAAAAGAAGTCAAAATTGTCCCTCATTATTATTATACAAACCAAAATACTCTTAACCTTAAAACCAAATAAGAATACTTTCGGAATGGATAAATACGAAAGCCAATTCTGGATCCGAAAATATATTTCAAAATTGTTTATTCTGAAAAAAAAAAAGAGAGATGTCATTAAAAACACTTCTAGAATCGAAAAATCTAAAAACTATCTCCAGATCCAGAATTAGCTTCCGAATTTTTCCAATCCAAAAGTATTATTTTGTAAAAATTGAATTTCAAAAATCAATTCCAGATCTGGAAATAACTTCTAAAGTTGCCTATTTCAAAACTAAAATTGTCAAAGAAATCATTATATCATTGTTTATTTTGAAATTATTTATTTCAAAAATAAGGTGTCAAAATAATTATATCATTATCTATTCTAAAATTATATCAAAATAATTATATCATTACCTATTGCTTATTCTAAAATTATATCAAAATAATTATATGATTGCTTATTCTGAAATTATATCAAAATAATTATATCATTACCTATTCTGAAATTAGATTAAAATAATTATATCATTGTCTATTTGAAATTATATCATTATCTCATTATATTATTGTCTATTTTGAAATTCTTAAATAGACAATAATATAAGTAATATAGGAAATTTTAAAATAGGTAATGATACAATCAGATAATCAATAATATAATAATTTTTTTACACATTCATTGCAATTTCGAAAGTTATTTCTAAATCTGAAATTTTGACTTTCGAAATTTCCTATTTCAGAATTCTTCTCTTTTTATTTTTTGAAAAATATTTCGGAAATGGACAAATTCCAAATTTAGAAAAAGCTTCCAAATTTAACTATTTCGAAAATATTTTTAATGATACCTTTTCTGGAATAGACAATTTCGGAAGTTATTTCCGGATCCAAAATTGACTTCTGAATTTGCCTATTCCAAACGTATTTTTATTTGTTTTTAATTAGTAAGGAACACAATAGTCTTTCTAAATAGGGCAGTTTGGAAAATATTTAAAAACTTGGAGGTACAAAAAGAAACAGTCATATAATGAATAGTTCAATAGACTCAACAATCTTATTAAGATAGACTCTGATATCACTAGAAGTGAACTTTAAACTTTCCTTAACTTTATATAATCGACTGTTAACATCAGTTTTATAAACTATTGAAAGAATCCTTTTTTTCTAATCTATGTGAGATCTCTCATAAAAATAATAAGATTTTCCCATAGTCTTTTAAAACATAGAAGTTCTTTTATATCAAAAGTCTTTTAAATTATCAATCTAATATTCTTTTAAGTTCACATCGAACTCCTTAGATTTCCCTATGAGGGCGAGATGTTACAAAACAATTAGCAACAAGTCAAAAGCAGATTTGCAAACAAAATGAAGTGAAAACTATTCTCAATTTTTACATCTAGCCACCTGAACAGTTATTTTCCATCCCGAATGATGAGAAGTAACTAAGCAACAGCATCTTGATCGACGGCACCCAGTTGATCATGGATTGCTTGGCAGAGGCCAAACTTCATAGCAAGATTGTTTTACTTCGATTGCTTCTGTTCATACATTCTCTTCTTTTTCATGAACTTCATTTTTTCATTTTTCCTTTCCCTAATAAAAGTTGAGCAATCATAGATCAAAGTCTTCTTATTTAATCTTTCAAGCAACAATACAAAACTTATTTATTAGAACATAATTGTTAAAATACGTTTATTACAAGGACACTTTAAAAACTACTTGAGTTGTAACTATATGTATACAGTTTTAGAAGTGTCTTTTTTTTTTTTTTTTTTTTTTTTTTTTTTCTTTTTTTTTTTTTTTTTTTTTTTTTTTTTTTTTTTTATTTTCTATTTTTTTTATATAGGAGACTTTTACACATTTTTTAAAAAATTTTTTCTCTTTTTTTTTTCAATTTGATAAAATT
>Ga0099824_1008259_pt1 | contig 13393 bp, 3 predicted proteins | sample SiratrowhiteBW_FD_76837 | JGI IMG/M metagenome (GOLD analysis project Ga0099824, IMG submission 76837) | Root nodule microbial communities of legume samples collected from California, USA - Siratro white BW | ecosystem: Host-associated > Plants > Roots > Nodule | place: USA: California... | reverse complement strand
TATATTATAAAAAATATATATATATATATATATATATATATATATATATATATATATATATATATATATATATATATTATATCTCTCTTCTTTTTAGAGATAATTTTTTCCAAATACAACCTAGTTCCTTCCAAATTTCATGTGTCCTTAAGCTTAAGACAAATCATTACGAGAGTTCTCCATTAAAATGTGTTGTCAAGAAAAAAAATATATTAGATAGATGTTTAGATGACGAAGTTAATTATCAGCTTTTAAGAATAAGAAGTTATATACAAGAGGCTATATTCTATTCATCATTGAGATTAACTATCTTATAACTTCCTAATCTGAACCGATTAACTCCAATCTTGAAATGAAAACTCAATTAACAGTGTTATAATTAAATTTATAACAAATTATTCTCTTTTTTATTGCCTTTCACATCCAAAACAATTTTTTTATCATATGTGCAAAATATTTATTAACTTTATCATTGATCAGTATTAAGGAATTTAAATCAATATTTTAAGTTGAGTATTTTGTTTCAACTACAATTTTTTATCTACAAAATAAAACTGATCAAAGGCTACATTTTAAGTTCAGCTTTTAAAAATGATACCTTGAATTTTTATTTTTATTTTGTAACGAGAGTATTAAAAAGGCTACGAGTTTTACATATTCCTACGAAATTAAGCACACTGTTTTAGTTATCACAAGTTTATATCAAATAAATAATATGTGCACCTATATTTGTAAAAATTATTTATACTGTTATACAATTATCACAATATATGTATGGCAATATAAGTAAATTAATAATAACCATTTAAAAAAATATCAAATATGATTTTTGATTAATTAATAGTACAGAACTTTTATATATACCCATAACATGTGGCTATTAAAGTCTTTAACATAATGCTTAAAAAGAAAATTGACGTCAATATGTATACAATAAAAGTTTACAAAGAAAACCCAAAAGGAATAAAAGAGAATAAACCTAGAAAATCAGAATTCAATATAGCTAAAACGTCTCATTGGTTAATCTATTCAATGTTCTTTTCCTCAATCTTAACTCACGATGTTTCTTTACATGATTTTATTCTCAATTTAAAATGCAATAATATTACCCTTTACGCGTATTGTCCAATGAAATTCACCCCATTAAAAATATTCCTACTGAAAAGCAAAATAACAGAGTATTTGTGATTTTTTTTTTTATAAACCAAGAGGTATTTGTGGTTCTAATTAACACCTCACTGCTTTTCCTTTCACTCGATCAGTTATTTTGAAGTATATAAAATTATAATACTAAGTGGTTAATTGTAAAATATTGATGCAGAAAGTAAATGTTACGATAAAATATATAACATTTACAGTGGCGTAAATAATTAAATTTGCAAAAGTGAAAAATCTTCTTACAAGGCCAACTAAGAGATTGGAGATACGATATAATGAGGCATTAAGATTTAGGATTTCATAACTTGCTAATCTTGTACTTATTATAAAGAGTAATAAAACACTGTGATGGGAGAGTTAATTTTGTGAGTTGGCAACCTTAAAAGTGAAATATAAATATCGCATTTTGTTCTGCAAGACCAAAAGCTCATCTTCTTCTGACCATGATGAAGAGAAAGTGCAGTTCAGGTCGCCAAAGGATTCCAATGGAGAAAATACCAAAAAAGAGTCATTTGCAGGTAACATTCTCGAAGCGTCGTTCGGGACTGTTCAAAAAGGCTAGCGAGCTTTGCACACTTTGTGGAGTAGAAGTTGCCATCATTGTTTTCTCTCCCGCTGACAAGGCCTTTTCGTTTGGGCACCCGCAAGTTGAATCCGTAATTGATTCTTATGCAACTCAAAACTCATCACCAGAGTCTAATCGTAGTTGTGGTAGTGGTGGTGACCAACTTGTTGAGGCTCATCGTAGTGCCAATATTCGTAACCTCAACATGCAACTTACCCAAATTGTTAATGAGCTAGAGATGGAGAAAAAGCAAGGAGAAGAGCTAGATCGAGCATGGAAAACTAGACAGAGACAATTCTGGTGGGAGATCCCCGTTAATGAACTTGGAGTGCAAGAGTTGGAAAATTTAAGGTTTTCATTGGAGGAACTAAAGAACAACGTTGCAAAGTATGCTACTCAAATAATGTTGATGGACCAAACAACGCTTGCTCCACTAATTACTGGGCCTTGGCCCAATAGATTTGGGCCTTGTGATTCCTTCGACCACAAACATGCCGAGATTTACGCTAATGCCCCCGGTTTTAGTTTTCCATATTGATAGTATTTCTGTGTTGGAAGATTAATTCAAGGCTAGTACCTCACCAGTCCTAATAAGATTCTTCTGAAAATAATAATTGTGGGATAAATTTAACTATTCCTATTTTTTTTTTCTAATAAAGTTTGATTCAAAGGAAGAGAAAATATATTTATATGGAAAAGAGTAGTGGTTCAACTTATTCTGATTCAGAAGAACAGAAAAAGAGAAAAATAATTTAAGGGATAAAAAATAGCCCGTGGTATAAAACTAAAAATAAAAGCGCAACAAACCTTTGTTATGAATATAATCTTAGAATAATATAAAAAGATGGTTCTTTGAAAAGCTATTAAAAGATGAAAAATATGGCAGTCTAGAAGTAAAGCATAAATAGCTGTCAAGTACCTTTGATTAACAGGTGTTTACCGTTTGTAGTTACAAGGGAGAATATTTATTATTGCATCTGTTACATGTACTAAATTCCAAACGCATACAAGTGGTGGATGTTGTGTACGAGAGAATCAACGGCAGATCGTAACAACACAAAAAAAATATGAATAATTGCATGCATGCGATTGTCATTTTCCTCCATAAATATGAATTGACCTTTTTCTAAAAGGAATTTTAGGACCGAGGATTGTATGTAATACTTTAAAGGGAAACTTTGAAAAGAGTGGTTATAGGAGGCATGCATTTGGAGTAAAAAATGGACGACAAAAATTTGGTTGAAAGAAGTGAAACCTCCAACTTGAAACTTGTCATGCGTAAGTGGGAGTAAATTATGTTAAATACCAAACTAAAATCTTTGTTAGACCTAAAACGATTATTTAAAAAAATCATTTTTAAAGAAAATATACTACTTATATAGTGCATGATATATATTACTGTATAGTATACTACTTATATAAAATATATATTTCATATATTAATGTAAAACACAGATATTAATAATATTCTTTTAATGCTTACACAATATCATACAGAGGTCTAAATGACCTAGATTAGGTTGAGTTTGATATAATCTTTTATTCAACCAATTTAAATTTAATTGGGTTAGGTATTATCAAATTTAGGGTTTTACTTTCTGCGCTCCTTATTTTTTTAACCTGCACCTCATAATTTTCAAAATAACTATTTTATTTTTTCTTTAAAATAACTTTCAAATTATTCGTTTTAAAATTTTTCTAGAACATGCTTTTTATAATTCATAAAATACATTATGGAACACGTTTTCATAATTCTGAGTCAAAATTTTATTATTTTACTTAATTGTAAGGACGCAAATAAATAAAAAATGAGAGGTATAGAAAGTTAATGCCTCAACTTCACTGGATTCTAACCCAATTATAATTGAATTGGGTAATAAGTTGAGTAATTTAAAAAATAATTTAAAATAAATATTTCTAATATTTTTAATTATAATATTAAAATAGTAACAATACCTATAATACACAAATAACATTTATATAATAAAATGTTATTTTTTAACAAATAGCAAATAATATATTTATTTGTATTGTATTTTTTTCACAATTGTTTTTATCTAGTTTGAATTATAACTATATTAGTTGGTTAGGTACAACTCACTTACCTATGTTGTATTATATATAAACAAAAATTTCAAACTTGAACAAATCTTTGAAGAGATAACTCATAAATTGAAAAACGTTTTATAAAATCTAGGCTTTGTAATTACTGATTTTTTTTTTTCAAATTTGGAATTAATATATGATATCTTTTAGAGTCTCGAAGTCCAACCATGCTTCACGAAGCAATCATTTTAATAAAGTGAAAACTGTTAAGAAAAAAAAAATGAACATTTATTAAATATTTTTTGAAATTTTTACTACAAGTGTTTTATCGTTCACAAACCACTTGTTTCAGTGTTTAGAATAATTTATAATTATAGTTAATTCATGATTATGAAAATGATTCATTAAAATTATGGAATTTATACAAACACTTAGCGAAGTTCCAAAAAAAAAAAGAGTATCTTGGATTAACGATCTTTTATAGCAAATAACCATATTTGTTTTTTTTTTCTGTTATTATTCTATTCTATTATCCCAATTATAATTCGTTACTAAAAGAAAGTCTAAGATCTCATTAAAAATTCTGATTCTTCGTAAATCTAACAAAAAGAAAAACTTGCTTAAAATATGTTGAATTTAAGATGATAAAACTTAATTAATTTTATCTTTAGAAAGCAATATATCTTAACATTTACTTCACTTCAAACTCAAAACCAATTTTTAAATTATATTTTTAAACACTGAAATAAAAAAAAAGTAGAAATATATTAATTAAAATAAGCATAAGATTAAGAATTGTATTAGCCGGTAGTTCTATCTCCGATTAAAAAGGGAACGAATTTTCACTGTATTGGAGTCTAGTGCGCCCATGATGGTTCAGTTGCACAATCAGTATGAGGTAATCTTGGAATTTAAGTTACTTGAAAAATATTTTACTAATTACATAATATTATAACTAGCAACATTATAACTATTATAACTATTCGACACAGTTTTTAAAGCAAATTGCGATATGATATTAAAATTGAAGAATTATTAGGTGTTCCCATATTTGTGTAGAAATTATTAATAATTTATCTTAGTCATTTATTTCTTTTTCCAAAATAATAATCATTGTGCTTTTCAAATAGAAAACCAAAAGGTGAATTTTTCCTCTTATTTTTTATTTTTTAAGAGAGAAAATTATTTCATAAGGAAAAATTATTATAATTTTTCCAAAGTGGTTTTTTAATCAAATTTCGTAAAAAAAAAAAAAACATTAGTAGAAAATTAACTTTCCCGAATAATTTTTTTTTGAGTAAAAAGGAGCATTACAATATATTTTTTTATTAAGTAATTTAATGCAATAACAAATTAAAATTGATCAAAATAAGTCGTTATCTTTTTATTTCAAAAAATATTGTATTTAAATATTTATATATTATTTCTCACTTATTTCAATTCTTTTATATATATATATATATATTTATTAGACAACTTAATTTTCATTTTTTAAAATAATAAATTATTTATGGAACCAAATTTAAAAACATTTAATGGCAATTTCATCTCTTAGCATTTTTTTTTTGAAAGAGGAAATGGAAAGATTCCAATTGTGAAAAGAAAAGTCATCTCAAAAGAATATAGTTATTATTATACAAATCTGATTTGTCTTTTTATTTTATGTTATTAGAGTCAATTTAATACATATTTATTTACTATGACGTGATAATATGTATTTACTAATAAATATAAAATAATAATAATAATAATACATGAAACAAAGTTTATGATTGTTGTCTTTGTTTAAAATTTTTATTTTAAATTATATTTTATATAAATATATATAATAATTGGTATTTTTCTCATATATGTTTTGTTATATATGTATTGTGGATTTCTAATTTTTGTTAAAAATGTTTAAGAATTATTATATTTAACCAGTCAAAATTTTCATGATTTTAGTAAGGACTAAGTATGAAGTTAATCTTTTTCAACAATAACATGTTTTTATGATCCATCAATGAAAGTTATTAACCACGAAATTTTATTGTCAAATACAAAGATTGTTTTTATGATTTATTGGTCACTGTTATCAATTGTAAGACCTAATCCTCAAATGTAAATATAGTTTTTATAGTCTATTAGTACACATTATCAACCATAACTAATTTTTATGATGATTCATTAGTGAAATGTTAATAACTTTAAGACCAAATATATAAAACATTGTTATGATTAATAAGTGAAAACTAATGATAGTATGATCTCATTCTGAGATATGATCATTTATACATCCATCTATTATCAATAAAGTTATCAACCTTAAAAGCCCATTGTCAAATATAAAAATATTTTTCTATAACTCTTTAGTGGATGTCTCACTATTATTTTTATTATATATTGTTTAATTCTATCATGAGACTTCACTTAATAAATATAAGATCATTCTCACGATTTACTAAAAAAATTTAACAACATAGAGGCTTAACGAAATAAAAGGTAATCTTACAAAGTTTTATGTTGACAATTTAGGTATAGACAATTTCATTAATTTTAAAAATCCTTGCTTAGTCAAAATATTAAAAGATACATTCAAATTATAATGTAAATATTAAACCTGTATAAATAATAATTAGTCCAATCTCATATTAAAAGAGAATGTAACTAATTTAATCTTATTTAAGTCTAAAAAGTTGATAGTGGTTTGACAATCATTAACCAAATATTTTAATAAAATTATCTATAAACTTAGATAGAAATTATGAAAATATTTACTTATGATAGTTGAAACTGGTTAAACAAAATATAAACTTTAAAAAATAAATAATACTGGATAAAAAAAAAAAACTAACCAGAAGTTATGAAACACTACTCTCACTAAATAAACTTACCAATTCTAAAATATTCTATCTGTAAGTGCTATGAATCATGTACTCTTGACAATAGCAATATCAACAAGAATAATAATAATTATTAATATTATTTAACACATTTACAACTATATGCATATGTAATAAAACATTTATCAAAATGCTTAATTAAACCACGAGCATTATGCTAGAGTGATGATTAAAGAAAATAAATCTCACAATACATGTTTATTACTTATTACACAATTATTCAAGGTAGTACAAGGTTGGTCTTTCACGTAATTGATTGCATCCATTGAAAATATGTAATATATAGCCTCAAAGTGCCTGTCACAAATACTTTTATATCCTGCCACAAATTTATTACGAAAGCACAACATGTGCAACTTTCTGTACCACAGATATTTGATAAATAAGCACAAATTTAGTGCATTCCAATTGTTTTTCACATTTTGTTAAATCGGATTTGGTCAAGTTCCGTTTGATAGAAGTTAAAGATTTAGTTTTCAAGGGCATGAAGTTGAAAATAAATACCTTTCAATGTTTGCTTCTTTAAAAAATAAAAAATAATATTCATGCAAAAAAAGTTTATCGGGAATAGTTTTGTTGTCATGCTTCAAAAAAATATCATAAAAGGTGGAAAATATTTTTTTTCAGTCAAGATTTTAATAAAAACAATATATTAATTTTGAAATTAAAAGTATTATATAAATATTTCAAAAGGTACATTTCATGGATAAAATAAAATTTAATAATTTTGAACATTCATGTACTAAAAAAAATCAGAATTTAGAAATATAAAATATAATTTTATGAAATATTTGTTGTTGTTGTTTTTGTCTGGTAAGTAATTGTTAATTTAGAACAGGTGTGTGAGAGGTGGAGACGATGGGAACTGTGAATACGACAGTGTTTGCCCAACCACGCTTCGCTGGTGCCTACTCTCGCACCAGCTCATCATCCACCACTTTCATCTCACTTTTGCCGTTACATCTCTCGTACTTCTCCTATCCTGCCACGTCGTATAACACCATAAGTTTTAAGTTTTAGACATTCACTCAAATAACAAATAAATATTATGAATTTATATCAAATTAGAAACTGTTTATTTAACTAATTAGTCAATACAAAAACATTAATTTCTTGATATTAAAAACACTCTTAATAAAAGAGAATAAAAGTAAAAGTTATCCTATTTTCAAGAAGGAATGACTAAATTTATAATAGAATAAATAAGTCATATAGTGCTGGCATTATCGTTTGTTTTTTCAAGAATTTTAAAAAATATTATCGTATGGAGAAAATCATATTAGATGAATAAGTCCATCTTTTTATTCATATAGAAAATCATATAGTTTCCTTTTACAAAACTTTAAAAATTATTATCATATTGAGAAAATCTATTAAATAATTAAATTCACCTTTCTATTTATTTGTTTTGGTGAATATGCATGTCATACTTATTATTATATCATGCCATATATTATAATATCATGCGATTTATTAATTGTTGGTGTGAATGAGATTTATTTAAGATTTTTGACTAATAGGAAATGATAGAATATTACCAAAGAACAAAATTATCTGAGTTATATTTTAAAAAAAGTTGTGATAGATAATAAAGGTGGTTACTTTATCTTAATAATATATTATCCAACAATCTATAGAATAAAATTATTTCTAAAAGAAAGCAGTGATTATTTTTTGGCTCTGATTAAGTGAATCACATAGTCATGTGTCCATTATCAATGTTTCCATAATTAAACAAATTGAGTAGGTGTTATTGTGAGGATTAAGAGACTCAATGTAGTATATTTTGAGTTGGCAAAAAGAGATAATTGTATTAATGCTGTTTACTCTTATTAATTTACTATTTAGTACAGGTGGAGGGACAAAAATTGTTGGTTTGGATTTATGAATTATCATGGATTTGAGACAATAGACGGAAGAGAAATGGAAAAATGTTGCTAAGGAAAAAGAGGTGAAAGAAAGGTCCTTTGATTTGAATTTATGAATTCCAATATAGACAAATGTGATATTAGAAAAATAAAATCGAATAAAAGGACAACAAAGATAAAGAAATATTGTTTCCCAAATTTATAAATCATTTAATTTATGATCAATCATTTTTTATTTTAGTATATATTTATCCTCATTAAAAATAAATCAAAAGTATTTTTGTAATTTATATATCATGTAATTAGTTGACTTTTTTTTTTTTTTTGATAGTTCAATCTACTGGAAAACTCAAACTTTTTACTCATTTTCATTCCTTTTGTATTGACATTCTTTTAATCCAAATAATTTAAATTACCTTTTTCTTTCCTGAAAGGTGCAAATCTAAACACAGTGTAAGTAATTGGTAATATTTGATTATCGGATATGGGTTTAACAAAACAGATACTGGAAAGGAAATAGGTGTAATTTGAAGATAGAAAAAAATTGGAAGGAAACAGTAAGGAATGAAATAATGAATGTCCAACAAGTAACAGGCTGTCACATTCAGTTTCCTTAATAATCCCTCTTTTCTCTCTATATCTGTCTCCTACTGTCAACAATAAATATACGAATATATCAACATCAGTGAGCAAAGGGACTTGCTTGCTCCACGCCCAATTCCATTCCCAACGCTATCATATTAATTCAATCCACACTCACAATTCATTCATTCATTCGCTCATTCTTTCTATCACCATGGATCCGTGCCCCTTCGTGCGGATCCTCGTCGGAAACCTCGCCGTCAAATCTCCGGCATCGTCCAAGCCTTCTTCCTTCTCCGGCAAAGTGCACCCTTCCAGTTCTCCATTGTTCTGCAAGATTCAACTGAAGGGAGTGGAAACAGATGATTCGCTTTCATGCAGCAACGTATGCAGTGTGCCTCTGATAACGGAGTGGGACCCACAGCCGCGGTCGCTGGCGGCATCCTTCGATTTCTCGAAGGCCCAAATGGTGAAAGCGTCGAAGAAAGCCCAAATAAAGATACTGGTGTACAAGGGTGCGGCCACTCCCTCCTGCTTCAGCTCCGCCAAACTAATAGGCAAAATCTCCATTCCCCTCGATCTCGCTGTCGCCGAATCACGCTCCTGCACTTTTCACAACGGTTGGCTCCCCCTTACCAAAACCACCAACCAGGCCCAGTTACTTCATTTGACAGTCCGGGCCGACCCGGACCCGCGCTTCGTGTTCCGGTTCGACGGCGAACCGGAGTGCAGCCCTCAGGTTTTCCAAATCAAAGGAGACGTAAAGCAACCAGTTTTCACTTGCAAGTTCAGCTTCAGGGACAAGAACCCTGCTCACTTCCCTTCGCCCAACGCTAACCATTCCGCCGAGCGAAAAGGATGGTCCATCACCGTTCACGACCTTTCCGGCTCGCCGGTCGCCGCCGCTTCCATGGCCACGCCCTTTGTCCCTTCCCCGGGCTCGCAGCGGGTCAGCCGCTCCAACCCCGGGGCCTGGCTCATAATCCGCCCCGACGGCGACGGCACGTGGAAGCCCTGGGGCCGCCTCGAGGCCTGGCGCGAGCCCAACAACTCCAACGTCGGGTACCGGTTTCAAATCCTCCCCGCCACCGCCGACCCCGTCACCCTCGCTGGGTCCACCATCAGCTCCCAACACGGCGGGAAATTCACCATCGACGCTACCTCCGGCGTCACTCCCATGAACACCCCGCGGGGCAGCTGGGATCTCGGGTCCGGGTCCGGGTCCGGGTCCGGGTCTGGTTCGGATTTCGGGTTGGAAGCGATGTCGTTTTTTAACAAGGGGTTTGTGATGTCGGCGACAGTGGACGGTGAAGGGAAGTGTAGCAAGCCGGAAGTGGAGGTTGGGGTGCAGCACGTGACTTGCACGGAGGATGCTGCGGCTTTCGTTGCTCTTGCTGCCGCCTTGGATTTGAGTATGGACGCTTGCAAGTTGTTCTCTCAGAAACTCCGCAAGGAGTTAAGGCAGTAGATTCTGGATTTGGTCGTTTTGCGTGCAACGAAGGCTCTGTGGTTATTTTTTTGGGGGGTTTCGAGTTTGAGTGAGGATGTACAGTCAGGAAATTATTTGACATTTTCTTAGCATAAACATAAAATTTTGAATTCTTGTTTTGCTCAAGGATCAGATGTCCTTGGATTCTTTTATTCTTCTGTTTTTTTATGAAGAGTTGCTTTGTACAGTGTTTTTAATTCATGTCTCCGTGTGTTGGAATTAAGATAAGATTGAAGTTTCAGAATCCTATGTTATAGTTAACGTGCGTGCGTGCATCCCTCGTCTCTCATCTGAGGTTACAATGTTTGGTTTTTGATTTGTAGCAGGAAGCCACGGTCAGACAACTTGTTTGTTGACCTGTTATTTTTCCAGTTTCTGAGAATAAATAAATAAGTTTGAAACAATTTCTTAAATATTAAGTGTTAAAGTAATAAGGTATGAAATTAAAAGGATATTTTAGAAAGAGAGGTGTGAGGGAGTGAGTTGTTCGGAGTGTGAGAGGCAATGATGGTGTGACAACGAGCAAAGCATTAGACCAGGCTGTAGACAGCAAAAATGGTTGTGTCCACATCAACCTCAATAAAATAATAATATTTTCTCAAATTTCTTTTTGTCCTCCACTTAATTTTCAAATACTAAAAGATGCCAGATGAATATACCCACATCACGAAACAAAATCAAAATCAGTGTGAAGACGGACCTGTTCACTTCAATTTCCATTTGTATCAAAAACTAAAGGCTTTCAAGGTTTAGCTTATTTATGTCATTTTTCCAAAATAATCAAAATCCAACAAAGAAAGAATGCCAATGGTATTGCCTGATTTGTGAATGAAAGCTATCACAGACTTTTCAGATTTATGCTTCTCTCTCTCTCTCCTTTATCAGGAAAAACAAAAACCTCCTCTTCTTTAAAACAAATATTTTGATAAACTTATATGTTTTATTAGATACAGTTGTATTTCTAAGTATGAATTCAATTAAATGTATAATTTAAAATGCAAGTACAAACATTCACATAATTAGTTAACAATATCTTTAAGTTTCTTATCATCTTATACACACAGATAATATATACTATCTTAAAGAAAGTGTATTTCCTGTAACACAAACAAAAAAATCACTCAGTGTTGTGAAGTGAGAGATTAAAAATAAGGTACTAATTTTATCATGAGAATTTAACTCAGTGTGAAAAAACTCTGAAAGAATGCATTTAGAATGTTCAACGAATAAGGGTAAATATGAAATTATTTTCTCCCAAACTCAAAAACAATGATCAAACAATTGCAAATATTTTTTTTATATTTATTATTAAGATTTTTTCTCCATATTTATAATAATTACTATATATCTATATCATTTAAATAATGAATGAAACGGTGACACATCTGTACTTTCATTTGTTTTACTACTTATAACTATAATCAAAATTAATACACCCGTACATGTGTGCATTAAATGTGGTATATTATTCTTAGCTGTATTTCTAAGTATTAATTCAATTAAATGTATGACTTTAATTGCATGTACAAATATTCACATAATTAGTTAACAATATCTTTAAATTTCTTATCATCTTTTATATATATATATATATATATATATATATATATATATATATATATATAAATATTTTAATTTTACATTATATCAAATTTAACCTTTTTTTTAAGAAAATAATATATACTAACTAAGAGATCTTAAAGAAAACAAACAAACAAAATCACTCATAATGTTGTTAAGTAAGAGATTAAAAATAAGGTACTAATTTTATCATGAGAATTTAAGTTAGTGTGAAAATTCTGAAACAATGCATTTAGAATGTTCAAGTAATAAGGATAAATATGAAGTTATTTTGACAACAAATTTCTTAAAACAAAAGATGTAGAAGGAAACAAACAAGTTTCAAGGCTGAGACAAAGTTAAAGTAATGTTGAATAATAATAAACAAAAAAGACTAGAGTTAGAAATGTTTTTTTTTCTTAAAATCTATTTATCTCCGAATGTCAAAAACAATGGTCAAACAATTGAAAATATTTTTTTTAGATTGATCAATTCTATTAAGTATATAACTTTGTTCTGATCAAATCTACACCAACTATCATTTCCATCTTTTCCTCAGAATAACATTAGACACAGATTGACCTTTTAACCACACAGAAGACAAGTGTGTCCTAACATATACTTACAAAAGACTAATGTTGTAAAAAGTGATGTGTTTAAAAACAACAATCTATTCATTATTAATTTAAAAGAAGACAACACTCCATCCTCTAATCATTTCCTAAAGAAAAAGGACAATCGTTAGACTTTTTAGAACTTAGTATCTCTCTGAGTTACATGCCAAATCCTAGTTTCACAAATTAAGTACTTAATCGTTACTTCTTTCAAATATACTTTTTCATTTTAATTTCAAATTTAAAATGACTCAACATTTTCTCAAAATTTTTCTTACACTGACCATCTCAAACCACACTCTTTATAACTTGATCCATATATTTAATATTTTTTAATTATTTATTTCTTTTAATTAATTCTTTATGTTAATTTTGAAATTAAATTTTAGCATCTTCTTAAAAAGAAATGATAAGAGTTAAAAATAATCATAAATTACTTGTTAAATTCAAAATTTAATTTACATATTTTAAAAAATAAATTTATTAAAAGTCGTTTATATATAATATGTTAGCACCAGTGGACTGCTGCAGTGATTTGATGAAGCCAACCATGTGTGAAGAAGTTCAAGACCTATGATCATATGTGGAATGCATGAAGATTCATGAAGATTTGAAGCTTGGTCTAGAAC
>Ga0099824_1008255_pt1 | contig 13399 bp, 6 predicted proteins | sample SiratrowhiteBW_FD_76837 | JGI IMG/M metagenome (GOLD analysis project Ga0099824, IMG submission 76837) | Root nodule microbial communities of legume samples collected from California, USA - Siratro white BW | ecosystem: Host-associated > Plants > Roots > Nodule | place: USA: California... | reverse complement strand
TTTAGAATAAAATTATATTATATATATGTTTCATTTTTTTATATATATATATTAAATATATATATATATATATATATATATATATATATATATATATATATATATATATATATATATATAAAGGACTATGTTTTCTAACTACTATGTATATATTTTATAAATAATTACTAAAAATTGTGTTTCGTAACTTTTTTTGTAGATACTTTTTATTATTTTTATCTTTATAAATATAATCAATTTTATTAATTGTAGTAATAAAAAATTACAAATATTATAAAAATTAATATAATGTAAATTTTTATGTTTTTTTTTTGTAATTTTAATATTTATTTAACAATATTTTTTATTTTAACATTATTATAATAATTAATTTTTTAAGTATATATTGATTATTATAATAAAAAAGTGGATACATGTAAGCGCATGTGTTCTCACTTTATGTAAAAAATGTTTGTATATTCTTATTATAATTTATTTGTTTCATAGAAATAGAAAAACAAGGATAATTAATAATTATCAATTTTTTTACTGTTTATTTTAGAATACAGATAGAAAGGAAGAATCTTTGTGTGTGAAAACTACAAAATAATGGATCTCTCTTTTCATTCGTTTGGTTTAGTTTTTTTCAAATTTTTTAAAATATTAAATTATTTTATGCTAAAAGGAATACAACAAAATATTCAACATTTTATTAAATTTAATTTTAATTAATATAAATAAGTTTTTAAACAATTTTTTTATTCTCTCTTCCAATCTTCTTTTCAAATAAAAGAAAAAGAAATTGTAATTCTTTCCTTCTTATTTTTATCAATCCGAAAAGACATATTTTTTCTACTATTCTTCTCTTATTTCTTTTTCTCTTTTATATATCCTCTTTACTAGCAATTCAAGCGTAAAAATAAAACACATGCAGTTAACTTAGAAAGGGAATGAAGTTAATTAACTTAATTATATTTATATGTGATATTTATCGTGACAATCTCTCTCCTAGCACTGAATGTTTGGATATAAACCTAATTAGCGAACAATTATAAAATAGGAATGAGGCACACAAAGTTTGGATATAAACTTAATTAGCGAACAATTATAAAATAGGAATGAGGCACACAAAAAAAGCAAAAAGTAGGAATTTTTTTTTAACAGCAAAAAATAATATTAAATGGGAGCACTTAAGGGGTATTCCAACCCTTGTACACAAAACAACAGAAACACTTAGACTAAAGTGAAAATCATTAACCATCTCCAAAATGATTCCGCTAATAAAACAGGAATAACCATCAAATCTTACATACCAAATTCGTAAAGCAAAATCGTTAACTGTGCTACATCTTTAATTATGCCTTAGTGTATCATAATAGCATTCGTCGTGCTCTAGGTACTCCTGAATCTTCTTTCACTCACTTGCAAAAATCAACACTAGACAAAAACAACCACCCCCTACCCCTTATTAATGGATGTCACCTATCTACAACATAACCCAAACCTACTACACAAGAAGAGAGCTAGATATTTGTTAAACACAGAGCAGGACATAAACATCAATCTAAAAGAGAACAATTTACTCCATTAGGTCTAAATTTAGCCCAAGACCAACCTCTTAGTTGAGCCAAGACAAATATTTCTGAATCATCACCAACCCTATTATTAAACACCACATTATTCCTATGTTTCCAAATCTCCCAAACTATTGCTACCCACATACCTCTCCACACACTATTGACTTTCTTCCAGCACCATATTAAGTTAAAACTCATAAAGTGGTTGGCAGCGAAGTTAGGCCTAACAGAATGTATACTTATCCATCTATCACAATTATCCCATACCTTTTGTGTGACTACACACTCAAAGAGGACATGTTGTACTGTTTCTTCTATATTATTACACAACGGACATTAATTACTTAGCAGCACAATCTGTCGCTTCTCAAGATTATGTCTAGTCGGCAACTTATCCAAAATTGCCCTCCACCCACACACTAGAGCAGGACCAGCCGCTTTAATTTTCCAGATCAGTTTAAACCAAGGTCTGCCTACAAATGGGTCTAAATCCTTCAAGGCTGTATAGCCTGCCCCTACTGTGTAACTATCAGTGTCTCCTTCTGCCCAAAGCCACCCATCTAATAAGTCCCTATTCCATTTAGCAGTAGAAAGTAATGTTAATAGCTGCACCTCTGATTCCTTCTCCCAATCATACAATCCTCTCTTCCAACACAAACCCCACCTCATACCTACCACACTACCACAATTCCCCCTCTCACTCATCTCTTTAACAGTGTACTCTTTGTTTAGAGATAGAGAGTGCAGTCTAGGAAAAGCATGCTTAAGCGTAACATTCCCGATCCATTTGTCCTCCCAAAACCTAATACACCTCCCATTCCCCAATCTCCAAGAAATCCTATTATCAAACCAGTTTGAGTCGTTCCCTGCATCACAAATTCTACATAAGTCATTCCACCAGGTAAAGCTTTTCCTATCAATCATAGTAAACCTCATGTCCCTCCAAGTAAAAAGTAGGAATGAGGCACACAAAAAAGCAAAAAGTAGGAATGAGTTTAAACATGTTAACCTAATTTAACTAACCAACATAATGATTTGAGTCTGAATTTGACTAATTGTGGACTATTCTTTTAATGATTTTTTTTTTTCATTTAAGTTGCTTGTTCTTTATTTTTTTTTTCAGTAAACTTTTGGGTTTAGAATAAAAAAAGTGAGGTAAAAATATTGATTTAGATTTAAAAGTTAAAATTTTAATATTTTAATATTTTTTTTATTTTTAATAATAAAAGTAATGCTAAAAACTTTATCATGGATGCAGGAATAAAAAAGGAAGATTACTTTGATTTAACTAGTAATCTTCAGTTGGTTGATAATTCTGTGAATGCCTAATTTTGATTCTATAAAAATTTAGTTATAATTTGAGTTTTAAAAGTAAAAAAAAAAAAAAAAATTGATGTATGGCTAGCTAATAGGTCGTTATAACAAAATTTCATTTACTTATCTAGGTAAAAGATTAATAATAATATTTAAAAATAAGATTTGGTATTTGTTTTAGTATTATCTATTAATAATTAGATAGCATATTAATATTAAATTAAAATTAGTTATTTTTAAATACTATAAAATCAATGCTCTAGCTAAAATTTTATAGATTCGTTGAAAAAATTATGAAAATTAAAATTTGTTTTTAAGAAAAAAAAAAAAGTGGACCTACAAAGTTGACACATTTTATCCCCGCAGCGACTCTTGTAGTATGTAATATCTGGTCGCAAATTAATTCAACTCAGTTGAAACGGTATTTTCTTCCTGCACCCCATTATTCCTAATTGCACTTTCATATTAAGAGAAAATAAAAAACCAAGAATACCCTCTCTGCACCATTTCATTGCCGTTGACACCATTGTTGCCACCGTTGCAGCTGCCACAATCATCACCACACCTCTGTTTTTTATTGTGTTCTTTTAGAAGAAGAAAAATAAATAGAGATCATTTTGAAAAAATTCGTTCTGAAAAGTATACATATAAGTTTTGAAAAAGTTGTTTTATAAATTCTACTTTGAAAAACTTATTTAAAAAAAATTATTTTAAAAAACTTGTTCTAAAATATATCATTTATGTTTTGGAAAGTCTATTCTAAACTTCTATTTTAAAAAGTTTATTATGAAATATATTTCATGTATTTCAGAAAGCGTATCTTAGAAATTCTATTTCAGAAAATTTTATTATGAAAATTCTAAAAAGCTTATTGTAAAAGATTTTCAACAAATAAAATGGAAGTTACTTTACAAAAGGTAAAGTAGGCATTTTAAAACTATGGTGGTGCATTTCAAAATTGTAGGGGTAGAAGGAAAAAAGGCTACTTTAACTCCGTTGAAGTACACCTACATTAATTGGGCTAGCCGAAACATCCTTAGTGACCAGCCTATCGTGCACTAAAGTGCAATGGCTGTTCTTCCTAGAAGGTACAAATTTACCTGCACTAAATAAATTTTTTAAATGTCAAAAACGTTTATGTGATTTTTGTTTTAAAATCAGTCTCTTCAATTTTATTTTTTTTAAAATACTACTCAGCATTAATAATAATTATGAGTATAAAAACCAGTAAATCATATATAACAGCGTAACAATATATTGATGCTAATTTGTTTTTCTAGAAACATTGTCATTGCGTCTGTGACACTAAGAAGACGCCAAAGACCAAGAAACTAAATTACTCAGCGTCACGGAAGATCAGATATAGAGCATGACATCGATGACAGAATATTTGTTGATGACACTAATGATATTTTTGATATTTTAAAAAGACTATAAGTGCAGATCAGAATTTATATGGTGCAGAAAGTAACTGCTAAGTGCAATACGCTTAAACAACTAAATGGGTCACTCTAGAACAATTTTGGACAATTTTATGGATTGTAATCGGATAATTGCTTCCTGCACATTAGCATTTATTTATTGCACCCCATAATTTTTCGAAATGGCTATGTTATCCTTCACAGTTTATTAAAAGGAAGGAAATGGATGCTTTGATCTTCACTGTTCCGACTTCAGTGGGGGTGCAGTCCGTGGTGAGAGAAGCGTTTTACAGAAATTGGGTTCCGAAAAATTTTCAGAAATTGGGTTTTAAAATTTTTTTGAAAAATAATTTCCATAATGCAGGAAGCCAATGTGAGGGTGGAAGAAGTAAATGTGAGGATAACTTCCTTTTTGGCATTACTAATCATTAAAACTTAAAAGACAAACATGTTATTTACTATGTAAAACAAAATACATATTCAAACATAAAGAGAAAATAGATTATTTTAAAGAGATGTTAGGGACTTTTATTAAGTTATTTCCTAAATTAATATTAAAAATTAACTTTTTCCTTAAGAAAATTAATTATTACCAATAACCAAAGGCCGCAAGTAAAATAAATCGTGGCTACATTATTAATTAGAAGCTTTCAGTAATACCTATGAAAAATCAATTTTATAAAATTTTATGAATAAAAAAACCAGTAGAAATTCAGGTAAAATCTGAAAAAATAGTTATTAGGAATTATATACTGGTTAAATATATATTTTGTACTTTTAATGTCACTGTTTTTCAAATAATAATGATAATAATAAATTAAAAATATAAATATACACCGTCAATAATATTACCAATATTAAACATATAAAGAATATATCATTTTAGCTTAAACTGCACGCATGTATCCTAAATCATTGTACTTAAAAAGGGATACAGACAATGAAACTATAACAAACTATATATCATTCTACCGAGAATATATAGAATACGAGAACAATTAATAACAACCATCACTAAAGTAATAAAGTAATACCTAGATACAAATCCTTAATTATTTTAGTACTTATTAGGTTACTATCACTATAACAATTCTTATCACCAACACCGTATTATTACAATTACAACTACAATAATCGTCCTCATTCTCACCAAAGTCGATGATATTAGCTTTTAAAACTAAAATATTTTGAAAGAACATTCACAAATTTACATTAGTAAAACTTTGGTAGTTTACATAGGTAAAACTTTGGTAGCATATTTATAAAATTTTGACATTCAATTGATGTACAAGCTAAAAATTGAGAATAAAATTAGTGAGAAATATTATAAATTCTATTTAATTTTTTTATATAAAATACTTACGTTAAGCATCACTATAAATTTGTTTTAGTTTATTTATAACATTTTTCATTTGGTTATCTCAACCTTTATAATATAAAATGGAGTAGAAAATGTTTTATTTGAAGTCTCTATCTTCAATATATTTTTGGTTATAATTTGAGTTTCTGAAAATGGATATTAGGTCGATACAAGTCTATAATGTGAGACTCACTTTTTTGTTTGTATTTTTCTTATTCTCAATCTTTAATATTTATCGAAGAAAGACACCCTTATATTATTACTATTTATTTAAAGCCTATAATTATTACATTTCTAATTAAAAATTAACTTTACTTAAACACTTAATCATAAGCTTAACACTTCATGTAGGAGGATATCTTCTACTCGATTTTGTGGTCACTGTTTGGAATAATACGAGGGTGATTTTGTTTCCATTGAGAGTGCATGTAGGTCTGCTAATCCATTTTGTTTGCTTTAAGGGTGTATGCTGTGGGGGCATTAAAGGCACGTATAGTTCTGATACAGGTTGCAAATGTGAAAAATGGTTCTTCCAAGTTTTTGTCTTTCTAGATTTTATGATTATTATTTATTTCGCTTTAATATGTTATTGGTTTTTTTTTGTTTTCAGCTTTTTTCTTTTTAGATTTTTATATCTTTTTATTCGCTTTAGTATGTTATTGGGTTTTTTTGCAGGTTTTTGTTTTTTTAGATTTTTAAATCTTTTTGTTCGCTTTAATATGTGGTTGTTTATTTGCAGGTTTTTGTCTTTCTAGTTTTTTATTCTCTTTATTAGTCACATGCATCAACCAATAACAGGGTGGAATATAATTAGTTTTGTTATTTTCGTTTATTTTGTATTTAGCACATATTCTTTTATATAAATCTTTTATCTAAAATATGAGTATACACTAATATATACATGACTACATGTAATTGTATAAACGCATTCATCATTTTGTATTTAATATTTAATTATTTAAAAATAAATAAAAATTAAAAAAATATAATATAATTAAAAGATAAATTTTAATTGTGTATATTATACACAATATTTTATTTCAGTAAAAATTAAAATATAATTTTTGAAACAAAACTCACGTAATAATATGTATTGATAAATAATTTACAATATTTTCTTTTATTGTACGAGAGCATGTTCGCACTATCTAATACTTTAGTTTGCAAAAAATAAAGTATAAAAAATATTAAAATTTTAAAAATAAAAAATATCAATAAAAATAACATTTTTTTAAAAAAAAAACACGTAACATTGACTTTTTTATTGTGAATATGTAAAAGTAAGGTTAATCATTGTTAGGTTTAAATAAATAATTTCATAAATATTTTCTTAGTTTTAAAAAATAATTTTCACATACATTTTTGTTTTAATTTTGAGGGAAAATAAATATTTTAAAAATTATATTCATTTTTCATATTTACTTAAAGGTAATCATTTTAAAATGGAAGTTGTAGAGTGTTAATATCTTTCATACATGTAATTCTTCTGAACCCAAAATCTGGTTTAGAAGATCATTTTTTTAAAGGTTTTTTCATATTTTTTCTTAATAAACTATGGTGGTATCTCTTCCGCTCTTATTTTATTAGATTTATGTTGTCTCATTGTAACCTTAGTTGTGACACTCATATATTTATAATGTATACAAATAAAGGTGGTAGCTATTTAATATTTACAACCACTTTGGCTAAAAATTCCAATGCATTTTAAAAAGAAAATTCAAATTTTGATCTAATAAGCTTCATCAAGTGGTCTAGATTTGTTTGATGAATTTCATACTTGTGTTACACCATTAATGTTTATGTTACACTTCTTGTTGAGAAAGTTTAGGGATGAAAATATCGAGAAGATCTCACAACAATAAGACTTGAACCAAACCCACACAAGGAATTAACGCCACCTTCAACCCAAAACCTTAGGGATTGGGTTTGTGGGTCTTTTATATATTACCCAACTTTCTCATTTCTACTCAATGTGAGACTTATCACACTTGGATACTTAACAATCTTTCTCTTAAGTGGGAGTCCCTTCCACATTACATTCCCCTTCGAGTGAAAATATTTTTAAATACGAGTACCTCACAAATGATCTTTACTTGTACCACTGTTCATTCATTTAACGGGACACGCTGCCTCAAACATCCGTCAAGAAGAATTTTGATACAAGGATAAAATTGTAGTTATCTGAGCCAGTCGCCAAGTTGAACCATGGGCTTACTAAGAAAATCGAGGTTACGCAACGAAAAGATTATTCAAATTACATGTGTTTAAAATAAAACGTTTTCCCACTTGAAAGACACAATAAAAGTCTAATATACGACAGTCAAAAAATTTCAAATAGTAAAAAAAATAAATATGCAATAGTAAGAAGAGTACAGAAAAAATTTAATATGGAAACCCTTAATGAGAAGGACAAAAACTACAAGACCTAGTCCAAAAAAATCTTCACTACAAAATATCAAAGAATACAACACAGAGCTTCTACCAAAAAACCTCACAAATAAACACTTTTCTCACAAGCAAATAGCGGAAATCATTAGTTCAATAAATCACCAACATAAACACTCAGTGGATAAATAGAGTGTATCCAAACAATGAGAGAAATAAAATCTAAATATGCCATATTGATGCTTATAGTGAGAAGAACAAGTGGATGAATTTTCATCCAAAACAGAGCACAAATGAATACGTAAACAACCTCACAAAATAAGCAAAAACTCCAAAATTGGCAAAGACTATACAATCTTCCCACTTTTTTTTTTTTTTTTTGTGAGTGAAAAGGTACTGAATCACATTAGGTTACTCACCTAAAAATCCTTAGGCCACTAAAGTATTTTTTTATTTTAAATATAAAATGTTGTTGAGTGTAACTTAAAGAGAACCCACACAACAAACTCTCCCTCCTACTCAAGAGAGAACTAATATCATTCCAGAAATAAGACGAGTTCTTCCTCCACCCCCATACCCTCTTCCTGCACCTCCATACTCAATGTAAAAATACTAATATGTCCTTAAGTAAAAATTGCAAAGACAAAAATACCCTTTATCCTGCATCCGTTTCGTTCGTTTTTCCCCAATCTTCAATTAAACATTCAAACAAGTCATAGGTAAGCAATTATTGATGTTTATTAGCAATTTGTGAGTGATATTATTGATTAGAGTAGTTAATTTGGTGTTTGGGGGCTGTCAACGACGAATAGTGACTTTTCCAATTTGGGTGTTTGACAACCGGATGGCCTCCTTATCTAGTTCACAAATTTGCAAACCGAATGAGGCCCACCCACTACCCATTCGATTCATATTTTCTTGAATTTTGACAACCGGAAGGGGTGGCGTCCGGTTTACAAATTACAAACCGGATGACACCCCCTCCAGTGCATCCAGTTAACATTTTATGAACCGGACGTCTGGCTGTCTGGTTCTCAAAATTCAAAAAAATGTCAACCGGATGACTTCATCCGAGTGCCTACCAAAAACTTAAAAAATCCACCAAAATAAAAAAAATCTTACCTCCCTGTCATTTCTTGTCACCGATCAACGTTACACAATGATCGGAAAGTCTTTCCTATAGTTCGATCACCCTCAAAATCTTCAAAACAAAACACTATAAAAGAAGTATTTCAAAAAAATAAAAGGTTGCTTCACTGTTCACGTTCAACGTGGGTGGATAAGTGGAAAAGAAAAAGACTATTTTTTTTAATAAATAAGAGTATTTTTAACATTTTAACGAAATTACTTTTAAAATTAAACTTTTGTATTAAAGTGCAAGAAGAAGGTATGATAGTGGAGGAAGAATTCGTCCAGAAATAAATCCACAATTTTCACCCAAAACAAAACTCAACCCACATTAAAGAGGCCCAACCAGCAACGGTTTAACCTACTTCTGCCCCAAACCCATTAAGTCCAACTCTCCAACCAAACCTTGGGGACAAGGTTCCTTCCCCAGCCGGCGGTATTGATAATAGCATCCTTCAATCCATGCCTACTCAGTCCATCACCAAGTCCAAATGGTTCAACCATTATATTTTATACGTTTGACTATTCTAAGTTACAGCTGTAATATTTCTGTCTTAAGGAATTATTCTGTCAGAATAAACATTAGGTGTCGTACTAGGAAGATATTTTATTGAAGATCTTTATAAGACAAATCTTAGAATAAAAGCGCAGAAGAAAGTTTTTCTTTTTTTTTTTACTTTTTGTTTTTCTATCTTTACGTATCAAATAACGTTATAAGTATGGAATACGTCTGAACAATTGCAAATGGCGAGTGTATGAGGAAAACTCTTTATTTTGCACTATTGAAGAAGGAGGAAGTGGCAAAAAACAGGAATCAGTCCAAAGAAGAGATTGTAGAATCATTCCATCCATACCCCCCTCTTTCCTCTAATAGCTGCCATGCCTTTCTCTTGTGCCTTCACATTTAGACTTTCCTCACTTTTATTCATTAATCTTAACCATAAGAAAATATTCCCCATTTTACAGAAGGTTTTAAACACGCATTAATGGACAGATGTAAAATTGTATTACCGTTTCAGATCTGTAGCAGTAAAAAACAACTGCAGAAAATCATAATATTAAGCTCCAACTTTACATTAAATATTCAACTAATCTAGATTGAATTAATAGAATTATTATAAGTTGCAAAACTCTGCCTCTAAGATTTTAATACCACTACATTATTCTAAGGACAGAGATTATAATTCTAGGATTTATGCCAGCTGGTAGTGGGCAACACCTTCATTTTAGTCAATATACTTTTAAATTTATTAAAGTAAACGCATTTTATCATTCTAAGCATTTTTAAATAATTTTAAATATTATATTTTTAATTTCCATCTAAAATTTAATTAGAATGTACATTCAATCACACAAATTGTCCTCTACAATATGACAAAAGGATACGACTTATTTTTTTTTTGGTTTACGCAGCTTTACCTATTGCAAGCATCCATACTACATTTCAACTTCTCATTTATGTTAGACAGTATGTAACAATAAACTGCATGTAAAAATAATTTTAAAACTAAAAAATATGGACAAAAGGAACTACGTGCCTCTCCTCCTAAATAAATTTGTTAATTATATAATTACATTAAAAATTATATCTAAAATAACTTTATAGTATAGTTAATATATAACATAAAAAAAACTCATACTGCATGCCACGAAAATCAAATTCTTTTATCTATATTCATAAACAATTGTAGATTGATCATACAAACAACACTAAAAACAAATTACAATAATCCAAATACCGATTTCTGAAACCAATCTCAACGAAATGTTGGATCACGGGAGAAACAAGAAAAATGACGAAGATTCATTGAGACGCAAATGTATATTTTCGTACACAACAAACATAGTCCTTGTTCAATTCGTTGCAATGAACAAAAAATTAACAATTAACAGGTTAAACCCTAACAAGCTCCGTTTCCACGAACGGTGGTGGCAAGGCAACATATAATGAGAACAATTTTGATTTTTACGGCTACACTCGCATCAGAGAACCGCAGGAATCACCGTAACGGAAAACATTCAAAATCATCGTTCACGGGCCCCCCAAGATTGGAGAAGTCAAAACCCAAAACCCAATCATTTCAAGTCTACCCTACCTTTCTATCGTGCCTTCTCAGAGAGTAAAGTCTACGACTCCATCAAAAGCCATGTCCTTAACACATTGTCACCTTCCAAACATAAAAAAATGTTCAACAATTCAAACTTATCTTATGTGTTAGCTACCATCAAGAAAAACCCATTACTATTCTCAAATCCACATCTTAAAGAGAATAAAAAACTCAGGGTGCAATCACTGACACGTACGGTGGGTATTAATTAGGCTTTCTCATGCGCTAAACATTCCTCACTTGCTTTTGCAGCAAAATCCATCTGCACCCACCTTTATGATCATCACCTATGGGCATCCACATGGAATGCCCTGCACCTCCACCTGCACCGCGGTTCATGAATATCGATCATGACCGTGCATGTTTCTGCCTTCTCATCCTCCTTCTCGTGCCGCCAGCCACGGCACAGTTTCAAAACCCGCCGCCGTCACCGTCGCAGCTGGATCCTTTCACGAGGCTGAGGTTCGACAAGACCATGGCTGCGGTTCTGGTGATCCTCGTTGTAGTCTTCTTTGCGTTGGGATTCGTGTCCATCTACACGCGCCAATGCGCTGAGCGGCGGATCAGAGGGAGGCTGGACCTGGCCGTGGCGATCGCCGGCGGGATGGAGCGGAGGCAGCACCAGGGGCTCGACCGGGCGGTCGTGGACACGTTCCCGACGTTCGTGTACTCCGAGGTTAAAGCCCTGAAGATCGGGAGGGCCACGCTGGAATGCGCTGTGTGTCTGAACGAGTTCCGCGACGACGAAACGCTGCGTTTGATCCCCAAATGCTGCCACGTGTTCCACCCAGATTGCATCGATGCATGGTTGGTGAATCACTCCACTTGTCCCGTTTGCCGCGCCAACCTCGCGCCGAAGCCCGACGACGCGTCTCCTCCCGTTGAGAATCACATTCCGGATTCGGGCCGGCCCATTGGGCCCAACGAAGAGCCCAGTTATGATCCCAATTACATCAACCCCGTCGACGAAGGTGAAGGTGAAGTTGAAGGTGAACGAAACAGAATGGTTACGGAGCCTCTTAGTTTAGATGATCCGAACCGGGCCCGTCCCGTTCGCTCTAGATCGACCGGTTTTGGAATTTCAAGGCTGTTTCCGCGCTCTCACTCAACGGGTCACTCTCTGGTTCGACCGGGAGAGGACTGCGAGCGGTTCACACTGCGGTTGCCAGAGGATGTGCGGAACCGGCTCATGAGTTCTGGGATGCTGAACCGGACCAAGAGTTGTGGGTTGACGTGGCAGCGGCAGAGTAGTGGAAGGAGGGGTTACAGAACGAGGAGTGTGGGGAGAAGCTATCTGCAATACGAGCGGTTCGGTGGGGAAGGCCGGTTAGACCGGTGGGGGTTCATGTGGACCCCACCGTTTTGGGGTAGGACCGGTTCGAGGAGATCACCAAAGTCAACGACTACGAAGGACGAAGTGGACGTGGGAGAACGTTCCTCTGATCTTCTATTTCCCAGAGATTGAGGATGAGATTGTGTGTGCTCAAAAATCACTTGGCTTTCTTATTATCATTTTATACATATACAGATTTCGTTTCATAGTATTCCATTTCAACTTTTTAGATTTAGATTTACATCATTTGTAACTTGGTTCAAAACAGGGAAATATTCCCTCAAAAACAACGCAAAAGAAAATGTAAAACTCACTTATACTTCTAAATTTTCAAACCCTTTAAAAATGCATTAATTTTTGTAAAGTATTTATTTCTTGACATACGCGGACGTGTTCAACTATTAATATTTTCATTATAGCAAGTAAATACAAATTAAGCATAAATATATAACACAATTTTTTTTAAAAAAAATTTACGTTTATGAGTGTTATTACTAGTTTTCAGTTTTTTTTTTTCTTATAATTCAAACATTTCCTTCAATAATTTATAAATTAACACATTTTTATAATTAGAAGATATTTGAGGTTTTTCTTATTCGAATTGGGATCAAATCTCATTCTTCAAATAACAAAGAAAAAAAAAGTATAAAATCACTTTGTACTAATCATTTTGGAAAACATGTTTTTATTACATGTATTTATTTTGAAAAATTTACACTCGTATGATGAATAAATACGTAATTTGTAAAATGTGAATTCTCATATATATATATATATATATATATATATATATA
>Ga0099824_1008250_pt1 | contig 13402 bp, 5 predicted proteins | sample SiratrowhiteBW_FD_76837 | JGI IMG/M metagenome (GOLD analysis project Ga0099824, IMG submission 76837) | Root nodule microbial communities of legume samples collected from California, USA - Siratro white BW | ecosystem: Host-associated > Plants > Roots > Nodule | place: USA: California... | reverse complement strand
ATATATAAAAAAAAAATAAAAAAAATTAACTTATATAAAAATATAAAAAAAAAAATATATAAATAAAAAATATATATATATATATATATATATATATATATATATATATATATATATATATATATATATATATATAGACACACTGACATAATTTTATAATTTTAATAATTTCATTCAATAATGGAAGAGTGTTTAATATTTCTCTCCAACTAAAAGTCTTTTTAATCCTTCAGGTTAATCTTCCTATTGATTTTAATTTCCTACATATAAGCTAGTACTTACAATATAAGGTGGCATGCATGAAGCAATTTTTTCACCAAACATGCTGTGATCAAAATCAAAAAACCTAACATTTTTTTCTCTGGCATCCATAACTTTAATTAGCATATCAAAATAAAATCTCGTGAACATGTACTATTAGTGATTTATGAACAACAATTATGCTAATATATCTTTGTTATATTAAATAAAATAATATCCATGTTTCACAATTTCTCGTTATAACTATTTTTAATGACACAAGCAAATACATACTTAATACAGTCTGCATTTACTTATGTTAAAAATTTTATATTTATTTATGTTGATTTTAAGATATATCAGTAAAATGAACATAAAAATTTAAAATTGAGATAATTATATGAACTTCTAGTTCTTTAGTTTTTTAAACAAAGAAAAACCATTTGATAAAAAAAAAATTAGAACATGAAATTGATTGTAATTTATATGCTACTCTAAACTTATTTATACATACCAATCATTCTCGATCATGTGTATGCTGGCTTGATTATATTGTTGACTGTCCTGTGATCAATTTGTACAGAAAGAAATGTTTAGGTCAACAGCACATGAACTAATTATTAGCAAGAATATACACGTGTACAGTTTAGTAGCATCAATCACTAATATCGTGGCACATATAGCTGGAGATCGAGTTATAATTAAATTGTTGGAAGATAACATGGCATAATCAACTCTTAATTAAGATTGTGTTTAACCCATAAGAACAATCCAACACTTGGAAGCGGTTGGTTGTTAGTTAAAATGGGATTAGATTTAGTTAAATTAAGCTGCAGAGGTTGAAGTAAAGGAAGCTAAAAATTAAGAAGGAAAGCAAATATAAACTCAATGAATTAGTTGAAGGAAAAGCTAATAAAAGATGGTGAAAGTTTGGAAAATGTGTGTGGTTCCAGGCTTGCAAAGCAATCCTCCAGAAAGGAATCGTTGCGAAAAAGTAATGGGTTTGCTTCAAAGCCAACCGAATCTCACTCGTTTCCTAGCCTCTTCATGCTTAACATTGCATCTTTTTTTCTCCCTCTCTCTACACTTCACATCTGTAATATAAGACTTCCAAGTTTGGAAACGCAACTCTGGCAAACCCAAAACACGTTACTATTAGTACCCTCTAAGATCTTCCATTCTTAATATTAACTCCCACTCTCTTCATTGCTCTTCTTCCATTCACTTATTCTATTTCTATCTCTCTTTCTATCCATAACATTATCTCCTTCACCATGCAAATGCAAGAGGAACACATGCAAATCATCAAGGGCAAGCGCACAAAGCGTCAAAGGCTTCCATCCCCACTTAGGTTAGCCATGTCAACATGTTCCACCGCTGACAATTCCGCAGGTTGTGATCCTCCAACAACCTCAAATGAGTTAAGGAACGAAGAGGATGAAGACTTGGCCAATTGTTTGATTCTCTTGGCTCAGGGCCATAACACTCCAAAACCCTCACACAACAAGGAACCGGGGCTATATGTTTACGAGTGCAAGACTTGTAACCGATGCTTCCCTTCGTTTCAAGCCCTTGGGGGCCACAGAGCCAGCCACAAGAGATTTTCCAAGGCTGGTGCAGAAGAAAAGCAAGGACCAGTTACTGCTTTTGGAGATAATAATAGTAATAATAATCATGATGATTATTGTGACCCCACAAGCACCACCCTCAGCTTACAATTATCAACGTTTTTGTATAATAGCAGCAATAATGGTAGGAGTAGTACTATTAATGCTAAATCTAAGGTTCATGAGTGTTCCATATGTGGGGCAGAGTTCTCATCTGGGCAAGCCTTGGGGGGGCACATGAGAAGGCACAGAAATTTTCTGAGTGCAGCTACAAGTGGAAGCCCTGAAATTCCAGAAACCAAGAAACACAAAGATGTTTTGAACTTGGACTTGAATCTTCCGGCACCTGAGGATGATCATCACAGAGAATCCAACTTGTTTCCTTTTCAGTCCAAAGAAAAAGTCATTGTCTTCTCCGCAACTTCTTTGGTGGATTGCCATTACTAAAAGCTCAAGTCTGTCTTTACTGTTAACCTTCTTTATTTTATTTTTTCTTTTACATTTAGCTATGTAAACAACTGTTCATTCTTTACATTCATTCATTCAGTGGTATGTACACTATTAAATTTGAATTTATTCAATTAGTGGGGTGTCGATATTGGCAATTTCTTGATTTCTTTTATTTTAATTATCGTTCCATTTTTTGGTTCTTGATAGTTCATACATGATGCTTCTTTTTTTATTTCACATGTTCCACCGTCATGCACGTGAGAAAATTGAAAGAGAGAGAGAGAGAGAGAGAGTGGGAGGAAGATTAAAGCAAAGGAGAATAAAGCTGCAGGTATGAATGTGGTTGAAAGATAAGTTGCATCAAACTGATAGCAGAAAACGAAAGACCCAATGGGAAGCAAAGCCATTGGCTAACTTCCTAACTCATGGATCTTGAGTCATCAAAAGTAATAAATGAAGTTGTTTCAGGAAAAAAAATTGTAGGGCTTGGCCAGCCATCAATACTTACTTGATTGCTTCTAGTTAAGTTAATTAATTAAATTAATGTTTACTCGTTTCTGTTGTTTCATGTTTCTGCAAACAATGCTTCAGTTAAGTGTATATTTCAACAAGTTTTTTTTTTCTTTTTCTAGATCTCGAATAAAATTATATGTGTCTCTCTCTCTCTCTCTCTCTCTCTCTCTCTCTCTCTATATATATATATATATATTAAATTGTGGATAATTTTTTTATTTTTTAATTAATTATTTATAAATATAATAAAATAAAAAAATAAAAAAATTATGTATTTTTAATGTAATAAAAAATAAATACACATACGCAAAAACCATGTATTTTCGCTAGTCATAATAAAGGCGGCTATATCAATAAATTTTTTTCTTTTATAGAATTAAAAAAACTTAAAGAATTTATAATCCTTCTAACGTGTTTGTGTTGAATAAAAGGTGAAGTCGCCATTCTATTATTGAAATATAATGACAATATGTTATCTCTAAAAAATGTTTTAAATTTTGTAAATTAAATGTTATTTCTTTATCTTAAAAGGAAAATTAGGCTCTAAAAATAGTGCTTTGAAGATGAAATTCAAAGAAAATATTTTATAAGAAATAAAACCAAAAGTTACACATTTTAAAAATATTAAAAATAATGCTTTGAAATTTTATAGGAGTGAAAAAACAATGAAATTTTTTATAAGAACAAAATCAAAAACTTATTAATTCTATAGAAACTAAAATCATATTTAAGTCGTTTCAAAACAAAAATTAATTCTATGATAGTCTGCAAATAAGAAAGTATGTTTATGACTAATTTTTATCATTTCCTCTCATTTTCATCCAACGTAAATATCGTTTCTAACTTTGGTTCATCAAAAATATTTTTTCTAATTGAAGAACTATAATACCATCAACAAGTGCTGTGTAGATATACCTACCTAAGTTTATATTAATATCTTTATTTGCTAATAGAAAATATGAAATGTGAATATATTAAGAGCACTTCAATAAAAGTTGTTATTTGACTTTTTTTAACATAAGTTCTACAACTTAATTCTTTAAAATTGAAAAGAGCAAGTTATAGAAGAAACTCTTATCAATTTTAGCATATTCATGTTTATGAGATTTATATTAAAATACTATTCTTATTGATAAGTACTTTATATAAGTAATTCTTATTTGAGTTTCATATAATTATTTTTGGTTGGAGGGTGGATTTGACAGCATTTCTATTTCGCTGTAAATTAGTTTGCAAGATGTTTGGTTTGAGACAGACCTTAGCAATTTCTTAACAGTTAGGTGAGAATATATGAACACCAGCTTTTTAAAATTTTTGAAATTTGGACATGGAACATCACAAAGTTTGCTACTTAAAGTTACATGTTTGGTTGAGGGGCATTTCTTGTTAGAAAGTAGAAACAAAACATGCAAGGCGTTAAAACTGGTGTTGCTTCGAAGGTGAACGTCAACACAATATTGTTTAGGTATTAAATAGCCCCATCAAAACATGGATTCACCTACTCATGCACACATGATATAATTTACATGTTACCAATTTTTACTTAATAAATTAATTAAGATAAATAAATTTTATGCTTTTAAAATGGAAGAAATCATTTGGTTTACTTTCAAAATTTAGTTTGTAGTCTACTTGATTCTCTCACTTAAGTTGATATTTATTATCTTCTCCTTTTACTTTTTTAGTTAGCTTGTCGTGGATACAGGTATTTAAGGAATTCGTCTGTTATTAATATCTATATTGAGTAACTTGGTCAAATCATTGATAACAAAGTTTGATATAACTTGAGTACAATTTAGACTAACATATGTTGACATTTTTTCGTATTTTTAGATGTTTTAGTTTTCTTTTCTTATCTAAAGCAATTGATGATATGAAGTAATTTTTTTGAATTATTTTGTCTTCAAGTATATTCCTATTTAATAGTTACAATAGTTAACGGTTAAGAGATAAATAAGAATAGAAATGGTAAATGAAGTCATTTTTAGGTATTTTTTAAACTTATTCGATTTTGATGAAGAATTTTTATATTGACTTATTTTGTCCTCGTATCCATTTCAATACTTATCTTTATCTTCGTAGTCCTCTCATGTTTAATTACTAAAATCCACAATCTAACAAATTTATATTAACTTATTTTGATTTTGTAACTTATTATACATTTAATTATTTTTATTTTTTTCTATAATTATTTGACTTTTATCTTATTGTTATTTGTAATACTTTCTTTTTTCATATCTAATATTGAAAAAAAATATATATTATTTTTACATTGAAAGTTTTCTTTACTTTGAGATTTTTATTTCTTAGAAAAAAGAATATTTGATTAATATTTGAAAAAGTAAAGAGACAAGTAATTGTGTATGATTACGGATATACTCGTTTTTCGGTAAGTGAAGATGAATTTTTATTTCAAAGTGAATTTTTATTACTATTAGTAGAAAATTAAAATACAAATTTACTTAATTGAAAGGCGTATTAATATGTTAAAATATAAGAAAGAAAATAAAATAAATAAGGGAAGAATAAAGTGTAAAATGAACAATATACCAAAGGATAAAATGAATAATAAATCCTAAATCCTTTTCCGTAGTACAAATACATTCCATATTAGACATAGAAGCGTGCATAATATAAATACATAAAAAATATTGTTTCTTGATGAAAAAATATAGAAATTATCGATGATTTCAATTCAAGTTCATTTGATTCAATTTTTTATATTTTATTGTTTGGTTCCTTTTATTTCAATTCAACTCTATTATTAATTATGAGGTCATGATCCTAATGCATGCTCTACTTTTACTAGGATCTTGCTACTTCTCCCACATTTGTGAAAGACTTATCCAAGGATCTAATAAATACGATGTAGCTAGACACATGTTTAGGGGAAAAAAAGCAGTTTCATTTTGCCTACTCAGACTAATTATGGGTACAGATATTTTGGTGGCAAGGCACTTAAATTCTGGAGTGCAATAAAATATTTCAAAGAAAGGTAGAAGTAGGGACACCGACACTATTGTTTTCGAGGAATTTGGCAGCCACACCTTATATTTTATACAACAAAAAAGTTGCATACAAATTTGTAATGATATCTGCACTACATGTTCTGAAACCTGTACTGATAAAATAGTGAACTAAATGAGCTTAAACGAGAAAAAAAAAAAACTGTAAGTGGGGCTGCGTTGTATAAGCCATCTGTATAGTTTGTACAAGTTTGTGAGTTCACTATCGCACAAGTAAACATTCATTACTCGGTTCACAAGGCTTACAGTCATGTTCCTACATTGCTGTGTCAATATTCAAAAGTATAGGTTATGCTAAGTAGAGCTTCAAATAGTAGTATTTTGAGTAAAATAAAATTCTAGTTTTAGATTGCTTTCGTTTGCCTTTCAACGAGGTTAATTAGGTGTAGTTTGCACAACAGAGAATTTCATGAAACGGCAGTTGTAATATGAGAATTGTCAAATGATAGTGATTCAAAGGCAAACAAATTTACACAAGCTAATAGGTGCCACTGTTGCCAATTTCCCCACTCCGGTAGTACAAATAATTAAACAACCAAAAGACAAAGTAAGAAACTAGGGAGGAAGCTTACATATACAAGATTTGTCCAAGATGTGCTAGTTTAGACTCAACGTTCACTCCACAGGGTATCATTTTCAAGAGCAACAACCACTATTTTGGGAAGCTTGGGGCTCTTGTTTCTGTTTTAAAACATTCCTTTTAACTGCTGTTGATCCTTCTTCCAAAAGACTGGGGGCTTCCATTATCTACAAAACGGTGCCAAATTTGTATTAGCAGGAAAAACAAAATACACCAAACAATTCACTCATTCAAAATATCATCCCTTGGCATACATCTTCCAAGTATTTAGCGTTTTTTTGAACAAGATAGAAATAGCATTGAACCAAACTTCTAATACTGTACCTTTAGAGCAAGTTCCTCAAAGCACTGCTCCACATTTTCCCGAGTTTTAGCACTACATTCAAGAAGCAAACACCCCAATTCTTTGGCAAGGGATAAACCCTCTTCTCTGCTCACAGCCCTTTCAGTATCCTAGAAATTGAGAAATAAACCGTGACACAAATTAATGAACTGAATACAATAAGGGAACAGTTTCGCCTATCATGTGAAGATCTTAGACGAGTCATCCAAGGAATCCTATAAAGTTGGAGCCTTTCTTTTTATTTCATAAATTTAAGCATGTTATGATCTTAACCAATGTCAGAGTATTAGCTCATTAATCTCCACATGGCTCTTCAATAGTTTCAGATGGTCCACTAAATTGTTAATCACAGGCTTAACTCGGTTGCTTTGACGATATGGTAGGTTCCATATGACAGTGCCACATAAAATGCATGCATGTAATTATAAAGATATTCATAATTCACTGAATTGGCATTGAGTTCATAAACAAATGCTACATGGCTATGTAGTGAAAGTGTTATGACATCAAGAACACTATGTATAAATGGGGCTCTATTGATAATGCAGGGATCCAGTTTTCTAATGAATGTCATCAGATAGATAATCATGAACTAGTGGCAGAATAGTATGGAGCAGTGGAGTGAGCAAAATGCATGTGGAATTGTATCTACCATAAGTAAGTTGGATTTGGACATGGTCTTAATTTGCTTCAAATGGACAGACAAAACTTGAATTCTGCTTCACTTTCCTAAGACAGATAAGACTAGAGCATTCATGACAATAGCAAACTCATTCGCTTTTATCATATACTTGAGCAAAAAACTTACTTTATCAACTTTATTTCCAACAAGCATCTTCACGCAATCCTGATTAGTTGAGTAGAGTTCCACTTCCTTAGACCACACTTCTGATAAGTTTGTAAAGGTTTCTCGCCTTGTCACATCATAAACTAGAAGTGAAGAAAACGAAGCACTCTATAAATAGAAATCATTAAAATTTAAAGAATGTTAACTAGCAAATAGTCAAACACATACTTTATCCACTCTAAATATTACAAAGTTATGGTTTCAGAAGGTCCAGCTTAAAGACCCAAGAAAATACACTTGCGAAATTCTTTACTAAAAAGGAAACATGAAAGAAGAATCATGTTACTACTAAAAAGATTAAACAACAGCGGGTGTCCTTGAGAAAGGCCTTGTTTCCCTAGTTGCAAGTGTAAAACCTATCTAGTAATTGATAAAAGTAAAATCAGAATTTATTTACTATGAAGTATAAACATTTAATCAAAAACATCGAGCATACCCTGAAACCAACGTTCGGAATAAATCTTATAATTGCTTCATTTTAGTCCATCTTTACCAGACATCACTCTTAGATAAAAAAGTATCCAGGGTATCTATCAAAGCATAATGTTAAAACAGAGTTCAATACTAGTTGAAAAGACAAATTTCTCCATAGAGATATTCCAGAAAATTTTCTCATGTGGATGATTCTAATAATCCTACATTCTTGTAGTTATGTGCATTAATAAATTGTGCATACCGAGAATGATTCCTTGTGCTTTTCTATAGTAAGAGCTGGTTAGAGTCCTGAACCTTTCCTGCCCAGCTGCAATAGATATGATGTTATTTAAGTCAATAGATCACTTAAGTTAGTCATATTGGGCAACAAATAAACAAAACACTGTGAAAGGCATTTCATTCTATCTGTTCTAACCAAAAGCTGCTTGGATTGAACAAATGGTATAATTTCAAGAACTGAAAGCAAAAGATTTGACTCTATATTACCAGTATCCCAAATCGTTAATTTCAATCTCTTGCCACCTACTGTGAGCGTTTTGATCTTAAAATCAACACCTGCATATCATAGGAACAACATTAGATCATATCAAAACTAAAAGTCAGACAAACAACTCGTGACCGATTCAATTGCTAGTTAATTCAAGTAGCTAAAAGAACCAAAAGCAGTTAAATCCTACTCAAGTAATACGCAGAGACAATAACCGAAGGCCACCAGATTCAATCACGAAAGCATAGGAAAATACAGAATAACTGATCGAAATTGGATGAGCCCGAAATGTAAAGCAGCTTTTAAACCGAAAAATCGTAAATTTAACACTCGAAACTTCAACAGTGCTACTGTAAACAATAGATCGACAAGAATGAGGAACCATTTGGTTGCAAACAATGTATAAGAAGTGTGACACCCAAATCCCAAGCATGCAAAGGTTAACGATAGAAACAACAGAAGTAAAGAAGAAAAGAAGGGTTGAATGTGATGAATGAATTACCAATGGTGGGGGAAAGATCTTCAACAGAACTTGAAATGAAGCTGACAAGCAGGCTACTTTTTCCCACCCCAGAATCTCCGATCAACAAGATCTTGAAAGAGAGATCATAGCCACTGCTCTGACCCGAGGATGAACTCATTCTCTCCTCCTCCGATGAATGTGGTACGTGTGGCTCAAAAAGTACAGTAAAAGGGCAAGAGAAAGTGGAAAGAAAGAGAGAGAAAAGGCTAAGGAGGTTGGGGTAGGCAAGGCTAAGCTGTAAGGAAGAGCAATGGGGCAACCCCTTTGATTTATTTGGTGTGTAAAGAGAGAGAGAAGGTAAGAAAGAAGATAAAAGAAAAGGAAAACGGCCACCCTTTGGCTCTGAGTTCAGGCACAGCCACCTATCCTAAGCTCACACACACCCCACACCACCGTATTTATTCTTTTCTTTTCTGTTTTGTGATACAAATGTTTGTGTGATGTAGGAGTTTGTAGAAGTGAATGATGTAATATTTTTAGTTCCCAACTTCATGCGAGGGACTGCTTGTCCCCACGTGCAGGCTACTGATTGGTGTGGTTTAATCTCAACCCGATGATGCTGCGATTCAAACACCATTCATAATCATTCCTCGGAAGCCATTTTCAATTCCCTCCTTTTTCCCTTTGTTTTTACATGGCTCAAAATCACTTTTTGCAAACCATTATTGATGCCCTTCATTCTTCTTGAAATTCAAATTTTGACGCACTGTAAAACTATTACATAAATCCATGCACTGTCATAATTGATGCCTTGTTCTTAAGTAATTTGGTTGTAGATCTCCCCACGTATTTCACAATCTATCATTATCTTGTTTCTTTCTCTTTTTGATGCAGGCGTGCTCCTCCCATCTGTCAAATCTGCAAACTCGGTATTTTATAACTCAGATTCATATCTACTTCTGCACCAACTAATAAATTGCTGTGTTTTTTTTTTTTTTTTGTAATATATGTGATTTTAGAATTCGTACAAACAAAATTAAACGTGAAAACACAAACGTGTTATAACGTTGGACTTCTTTAGTCATTTCTACCGAATGTACAGATCAACATGTTGGGAATCGCTTAAGCTTAAACAGTGATGGAGTTTAAGCATTAGGCATTCAGCTAAATTAAATACTAAATAAAGTATTAGTCATTAATACTAATATTGATTTATTCCATGGTGATTTGTTTTTTTTTCGGTTTGAATTGTTGAAGGAGTGGCCAATGACTTTGTTCAATACTTAATTGTAGCGGTCAAAATTCTTGAGTTAGTAAAAGTTTTAAACAATTCAATATTAAATAAGTAAAATAAAAAATCCATAAATAATATTCGTAGATATTAATTAGAGATACATGAGAAATATCAAATTGTCAAAATACATTATAAAATCCATTATTCAATATATAAAATAAAATTAATGGTTCTCCATGTTCTTACATAACACTTTATAACTCGTGTTTATTCGAACTTAAATTTTGAAAAGGAAATTATTTCAACTAAATAAAAATTGACTTATTCGAAAATAGCTTAACGAAACTGTTAAAATTACGATGCCTTAATATGCTTTGAAAATATAATATTAAAAAAATTCATATTCATTTGTGTAGTATTTGAGTTTATTTATTTAGCACATCATTAAAAAGTTATTATGCATGCATTTATATAATCATATTTTTCCTAATATCTAGCATATGACTTAACAAAACTTAGTCAATATAATAAAGAAAATAATTTAATTTTCTAACATTAAAAATTAAATTCAAATTATTTTTTCATAATATCATTCAAAAAGAGACAAAGAAATACTAATAAACTAACATATTATCTAAAAATATAAAATATAAAAATGGTCACAAAATAATTTATTCTTAAATTATAAGTCAATACTCTTAAATTTAAAAAATGATATAATAAACTTTTCTTTCATTCCTAATTTCAAAATCTATTGAAAGTTTCCCTTAAATGACCATAGTCTTAATAAATATAGAAGAACTATATATTATCTACCAATTTATAATAATTTGTATTTTAAAATTAAAGATGATCTGTATCTTATAGATAGTATAATTGTTCTGTGATATAGGTTAAGTAGATCAAGTCTTAATTAAAAAAAGTTAATTTTTAATGAAATAATTATTGAGAAAAAAATGTTACAAGTTGCATCAATCCTATAGTATAAATCAAACACTATTTAATAAAAAAAACATTATTTCATGATTAATAATTATAATTTTTAGTCTAGTAACAAGCATGTGATCTCACAATAATTATATCAAAACCGAAATTACCGAGTTTGATTTCTAATAACCTAATGGGACACTGAGGAAGAAATTAAAACTCACATCCTTCTATTTATACTATTAAAAATAAATTTAGTAATATCAATGAAGTATTGAATTGGCTTAAAACTAATTTAACTAACGTTAAAAGGGTAACAATAACAAAACATAAATTGCTGAAAAAAATTATCGGAAATTCTAGCTTTCTATCTTATCACTTGCAACACTGCTTTGAGTCATTTTTTAAATCTTCAAACTCATCACAGAATGGGCTAATTGCTATCTTTTTTATCTTTCACTGTAAAAGGTTTGACTTCCTTCAATGTCGAAAGAATCAATTTCAAAAGCATTTATCTAAGTTAATTTGTTTCACCTATACAAAATTTGTCATCGTCTCCCTTATTCAAGTCTTTTGTTTGTAGACATCTGCAGCAACTCACCTGGTAGAAAAATAGATTCTAATCCTTACAAACTAAAAATGTTACCAAATTCATTTCTAATATCAACACATTTAAACCCTTAAATGTAACATAACTCGCCAATACAATATTATATATTGTATAGATTTGTTGACAGAGGAAAAGGAAGCAAGTGTGTGCATGGATTTGGATGTTCAGGTGTGGCTTTTTTATGCCCAGGTGAAAGAAAGATATGAGAGATGAAAAGAGGTGAAGTGTCACTATCAAAATGGGGTGGCACCAATACCGATGGCCCATGTCATGTCACGAAGAAACTTCCATTGTTGACATTGGTTAAGAGGTCGATTCTCCTCCTTCATTACATATTTTAAACCAAAAATGTTTCCTTCCATGTGCTGCTTTTAAGATTAGTATTTATGACTCATTTTATTTTGGATGAAGATGTCTTCCCACATTTTTTTTTTCTACTACTATTGTATCTTTCAGTTTACTGGATAATGCTAATGCCTCTCTTGATATTATGGTTGTTTTAACAAATGTTCTCACATGGTTAAACACAATTTTCTGTTAGGTACATCATTCCCATAAAATATATAATTCACTACATTAATATATTAAATTTATATAATCTTCATTAATTATTCTCTAGAATAATTAAAAGAACTCAACAATTTATCGTTTTAAAAAGACTACAGACTTTCTTTAAAAGTATAAAATGCTCACGTACAATTATTGAATTACATATAAATTCAAGAATAAATAATGTAGATATATTTATCATCTAATCACAATTATCATATATATATATATATATATATATATATGTGTGTACACATATATAGAAGTTTTTTTGATTAATGCTCGTAATAGATAGTTAACAAACTATATTGAATTCTAGTAAAATGAAATTGTAAAAAAACCATTATATGCAAATTTTATTCGGGTAATAAAAATTATACTGGTAGTACTAATAAATTCTAAATTTATAAACGTTAATAATTCTCAGAATTGGTAATAGGCTCATCACGGAAAACCCTAAAAAAATAATGGTTAAATTAAAATTCAAAAAGATGGTTTAAATTAGAATCTAACTTAGTCTAACTCATTTAACTCTCATTTAACTCTGGTGTTAAACACATTAAGATGCAGTGGTGGCTCAAGATTTTAAGAGTTCTAAAGCAAATAAAAAAAATAGACCTTTTTTAAATTAATAAAATAATTAAAATTATGATATTTTTATTTAAAAATTATTTTTTGAGTTTTTTGTGATGCAAAATTATCTATTAAATTATTATAATTAATTTTATTTAAAAAATATTTTTCAATAGACAATAAAGTTAATCTCTTTAATCTTTGTTGAGACATTGTTGATCTTAAATCTATACTAGAGTTGTTAACCTTATTCTATATGTTATATATGTATTTAAAAAAAAAGTTCCTTTTATATAATTAAGAATGTAAATTGGTTTATGAATTAGAATTACTGTTATGAGTTTGAGAATCAAAATTATTATCCTGAGTTTGAAAATCAAAATTATTATCTTCGTTGACTACTTTATTATTGTGTTCAACCTATATATATATATATATATATATATATATATATATATATATATATATATATATATATATATATATATATATATATATTTTTTTTTTTATTTATTTTT
>Ga0099824_1008247_pt1 | contig 13404 bp, 5 predicted proteins | sample SiratrowhiteBW_FD_76837 | JGI IMG/M metagenome (GOLD analysis project Ga0099824, IMG submission 76837) | Root nodule microbial communities of legume samples collected from California, USA - Siratro white BW | ecosystem: Host-associated > Plants > Roots > Nodule | place: USA: California... | reverse complement strand
ATCTTCATAATAATAGACAATCTTAGCAAAAATAATTTTTACCTTTTATCTTTAATTTCCTAGATTTATTTTGAATTATTACCTTAAATCCTAAACTCTAAAATATTATAATTTTATTACTTATTTTTTTTAATTTAAAAACCAATACTTCACATTAAACGATAAATGTCATACTCTCTAAATATGTTTTACAAAATTTCAAATATCATAACTGTTCATTCATATTTTATTCATTTAATTTTATTTTTTTAAAATATCATACTGGGAATTTTTATTTAATTATATAAAAATTAGTCAAAAGGTTCCTTCAATTTAGTTTTAAAAGTTGTAACGCTTATAATCACATTTTAATTTTTCTATTTTTCATCATCAAATTAATAATTAAATAATTTTACCTATTATTTTTTTACTAAATTATTTATTTTTTAATACTTTTTTATTTTCTTCTTTAAATTTTTTATATTGAGAGTTCTTCTTTAATTATACAAAAAAAATATTCAATATGTTCCTTCAATTCAATTTTAACATATATCATTAATTTTTTTCCAATTTTCTAATAACAATTTAATCACTATATAATTATAGTTATTTTTTAACTTATTATTTCTTTATTAAATTATATTTATGTTATTTTTCACTTTTTTCTTAATACTTTTACTTTTTTATTCATTTTAATGTTAAGAGCTTAATATTTAAGATTTTTTAAATTTACTTTAAAAAAATAATTATGATTAATAATTAAATATTAACAATTATATATTTTTTATTTTATTTTTTTATTTTTTTTTTACTAAATTGAATGAGTTAGGCGCCATATGACGCATCTGCAAAACAAAATATATACAAATGTGTCGATCAACACCTATGAGAAACAAAAAAAGAAAAATTACCTCCATACAAAGGTGAGATCCAGAAGATACATAAGGTCGTCTTGACAGGCACTATTTATTTTAGTTAATTCAAAAAGATTACTTTTGTGTCATATTGGCCAACATTATGCCTTCTTTTTGTTTTTTTTTCCTCACCTAGTGTTTCAGAGTAGGTTTACCCCCTCTAATTTCTTAGATTATTTTTTTTTGGATCTTTATTTGACTTTGCATTTCTGGCGTTGATATCTAACGGTCATTCTAGGTTTTTCTTTTAATTTCCCATAAAATATATTGTACTAAAAAATATATATATTCAAATAGTTAAGTATGCATAATAATCTTAAAAAATCATACACCATATGATAAAATTTCATTTTTTAATCATTACTTCAACTAAAATTCTAGGAAAAAATTATGTGTATTTCCTTATTTTTCTTCTTATTTTTATTAAATTTATAAATAGACACATTAAAAGAACCGATTGCTTTTCTAATGAATTATTAATTTTGTATGAAATAGAAGTAACTATGTATATTAATATATATTAATATTAATACCAATATCTGGAGCAGTCTAAAAATTTTATAACATTTGTCATTCAACTCTTATAAATAAACAAAGTATATTTTTAAACCATAAAATATTTAATACATAAAAAGTAAATAAAAAAAAAGAAAGAAGAAAATAGCAGAAAAGAAAAGAAGAAGGAAAGAAATTTTATGTTTTTTCTTTTTTTTTTAGCTTGGGCGAAAATAATTTCGCCCGAGCGAGAAAATTGTCGTTTGAGCGAAAATAGTCCAAAGAGCACTCATGATTTTCGTCTTAGCGAAACTACCCTCACCTGGGCGAAAACACTCCAGAGAGCACCTTATTTTGTTTACGACAAGCTTGCTCAAGCGAGTTGTGTCTTGCTCAGGCGAGACTTGCAGAGTGAACTTTTCTGCAAAGTTCGCTTAAGCGAGATTTTCTCGCTTAAGCGAGGCTATCTGAAAATAATTTCTCAATTAAACTAACTTTTGTCTACTACTAAGTATTAACATGCATTTAAGGTTCAAAGTACTACATAAAATGTTCAGATACATAAGACTTATGTACAACTATCCACATGACAAAAAGAAAGACAATTTGAGATCATAAAGTCTTTAACTACAACAAAAACAAATATACAAGTATATACAAGACAAAAGGAAGATCAATTTAACGACATATCATCTTTAAGGTGTTCCAAAACCTACATCTGCACCTGCTCGTGTACATAGTACAGTCATCGCAGTTCATACAACAACATAAAAAGCAAGGGTAAGCTAGTGAAAATGAAAGTTTGTAACATATTAAATACATGCAAATAGAAGAGTGTCTCAGTCATAAGAATTTCTTTAAAGTTTAGCATATCAAGTTTCAATACAAGTTTTCCCTTTTCATTTCAAGTACTCATGTCAAACATCATACATAAAGGTTTCACATGGACCACATCAATACATATAGGTCACACATAGACCTATCGCCTTTCGAAAGACCCATTAAGTATGCCCCTACCAGAGACTATCATCTAATCCAATACCCAAGACTTAGATTCAACAAATCTAAGAGAAATGACTAATCCAATACCCAAGACTTAGATTACCAGCGAATCTAAGAAAAATGACTAATCCAATACCCAAGACTTAGACTGCCATTCGAATCTAAGAGAAAGGATCAAAGTAAGTTCAAACATTAAAATACCGAGTCTCACCAGTGGTCCCGGTGTGTATGAACTCCCTCATCAGCTTCTCACTACCTGATATCTTAGTCTACGTGACTTCGATCATTAGTGAAGCTAGAGGATCTCTGTTAAACATAGGCGTGTTATACTTAATGTACACAAACAAGCATAACTCATACATTATCTCAAATGTATGGCATCAATTTCATCATTCCATCATTCAAATCAATACTCATTCAATCCACAAATCATATTATGCAAGTATCTTTTCATTCACAAAACAATACTTAATTACTCAAAATAGTTAAGTTAATCGCACTAAGTCAAAATAAACAATCAAATTCATTCAATGCTCAAGGACCAGTCAGACCTGCAAGAAAGACTTGAGCACTGATGATCACATATTCAAGTCTTCTGTGCTATAGGTCTATTTAAAAGTAACTAACTAGTATAAAAATAAGTTACTAGCTTCCCTTACCTCAGACAACGATCCCTTATCAATTCCTCCAGTCAAGCAATAACATCAGTCCAACTTTAGGGATCTAGAACAAGCTTTCCAAATAACACCAACTTATAGTATAACCTTAATCAAGTTGAGAGGAACACTTTTCTCAATTGTTCCCATAAATATTAATGACAAAAACTTAATGAAAAACAGAAAACAAGGGATCTTTAGAGAAAATATAAACTTACGTTGTTTGAGATTCTGATCGATTCGAAATGGCCCTAGGATCCTCACCTACTGCGGGGCTTGATCAGATTCTGGAACAGAGGAAGTATAAAGGGTGAAAAGCAAGAGAGAAGAAGGAGAGAGCTATGGAGAAGTAAGAAGAGAGAGAAAGTGAAAAGGGGGTGTTTTATGTGGTCATCTTTACGGGGGTGGGGTTTTTTCTTATCCTTTTTGTGTGTGTGGGTGGGGTTACATTATCCCCAACTACAAAAATTTTTATCCTCGAAAATTTAGCTTACAAAGGAAAAGATTTGGATATGTTGCTCGGATGTCTTCTTCTATTTCTCAAGCGGAATCACCAGAAGTGAGATCCCACATGACTTTAACCATAAGTATATCTTTTCCACGTAGTTGTTTCATCTGAGAATCCAAGATCTTGATTGGCATCACTTCAAAGGAAAGATTCTCCTTCACTTGCACTGAATGTGATTCTAGAATGTGACTTGGATCAGGTACATATTTCCTTAGCTGAGACACATGGAAAATGTTGTGAATATTGGGTAAGGGAGGTGGCAAAGGAAGTATAAAGGATGAAAATCAAGAGCGAAGGAGGAGAGAGCTATGGAGAAGTAGGAAGAGAGAGAAAGTGAAAAGAGAGTGTTTTATGTGGTTATCCTTAAGCGAGTGGGGTTTGTTCTTATCCTTTTCCTGTGTTTGGATGGCGTTACAATATCAATATTAATATACATTGTTAGCACCAAGAGATGCTATATTGATTTGATGAAGCCAAACCAATTACAACTAAAGCTGCTGAGTTAATTTGAAGAAACCAGTCATGTTGACCAAGTCAAGATCGAGTGATTTCAAGTGAAGATGCATGGAGTTTGCATAGAGATTGAAGTTTTTGGGTCTAGGCTTTAGGTGGTATTGGTGTGTCTAGATTGAGGTTAAAAACTGTGATGATAAATGTGTTTATCATTGATAATCTCTACTATGAAAATTGACTTTAGCAAGGTTTTAAAAAATCATTAAAATCAGATTGCAAATTTTGATAAACCGTTTTAATTGTCTTTTAAAATTTAGTAAACTGAGTGTCAAATCAATCGACTAAAGTTTGACAGTTGTCACTACAGCTGTTTATATAGCTGGTGCATTTTCAAAAGAATAGAAGAGAGAATTTTTGAACATACTACTCTGATTGAGTTGAGATTTTTCAAGCAAGAGAAAACGTTACCACACTTTTTGAGATCAAGATCAATTTGAAGTTTTCAAAGAATTCATCAAGAACTGAATTTCTGCATTCTGTTGGAGCTTTGAAACTGACTGCACATTTCTACATCATTGATTTGACCTCAGCCTAAGCACTCTATACATGTTTCCTCTTACATTACTGATCTGTTGTATAGAGTTGCTTTTGTTAGTTGATTTCTGTGTAAATTTTTCAACTGCATTAAAACTGCTACTGTGTTCTTCAATTATTGGAGTGTAATTCTTTGTACAGTGAGTCTGTACTGGTGGATTGCCTGCTGCGGGGAGTAATGTGAGGCGTTTCTTGGTTATACAGTGGATTCTATATAATTGTGACTTGTTGTAGGTTTCAACAAGGGTGTTCTTGAAACACACAGTGGGCTTTGTGTGGTTTCTTGGTCTGCTGAAGGTTCAGCAGTGATTTGTTGTGAGAAGTAGTGTGTTCTTGTTGTGAGTAAGTGTTGTAAACTTGATCAGTTTGATCATTTTTAGTAAAATCCTTACTGTGGAGTAAGGGAATGGACGTAGCCCTTTTTGTTGGGTGAACTAGGATAAAAATCCGTGTTCTTGAATCTTCTTTCTCTATCTTAATCACTGATTCAATTGATTGTTTCACTGTGTACTATAAACTGTTTTTAGAATCAATAATTGGACTCTATTGATTTAGGACTTAATCATTTTTTAATAATTGTTTCTTTTATAAAAAGAATTTTATTTTTTGATTGGTTCTTAATAATTGAAACTGTTAACTGGATTGAATCTAACCAGTTCATTCTGTATTGTTAACTTCTTTCAGTTTCAGTGTTTTTAATTAGATCGCTTCCATAGTTGCATTTGATTCAATTCTGTCTAAAGCATTTCTGATAAATCTGTTTGGTTTGTTGTATTGTGTTGTGACTTGATTGAGTTCTGTTTACTGATTTATTCTATTGCACTGTTCAGTAAAGTCAATAAAGATCCAGTCTATCAAACTCACTTGCATTTTCTTAAAAGATTAAATAGTTTTGAAAAGATTTTGAAATCCAATTCACCCATTTCTTGTATTTCAACTAAAACAGTTTCTTACATACATTAATATTAATATTATTGATATCAACATTGATATTAATATTAATATAAATGTTAATATTAATATTAATATATATTGATATTAATATTGATATTGATATTGATATTAGTATTAATATTAATACTTAACATATATATACTATTTTCTAAAAATGATGTATAAATGTTATATCGATTACAAATAAAATATTAGTTATAGAGAAAAATTATAAATAAATTATTAATGTGTATATACTATATTAATATTTTTTATTAATATATATTTGTTTATTTAAATATTTTCAACAGTAAGAAAATATTATAATATTTTTTCTATAAATTTATATTTAGATTTCTTAAAATTCCACAGAAGAGATTTGACCTTTTGTACCAGTTTTAATTTCAGAGAAATGTTGATATTAATATTGATATTAATATTTACAGACTATTTACCTACTATCTTTTAAAATGATGTCAGAATGTTACATTCGTTACAAATATTAATTATAGAAAAAAATTATAAATGAATTATTAATATGTGTATACTATATTTGTTTATTTAAATATTTTCAACGGTAAGAAAATATTACAATAATTTTTTTCTATAAATTTATGTTTAGATTTCTTGAAATTCCACATTTGCATCAACTTCCAAAAAAATATTAATATTAATATTAATATTCATGTATAGTAATATTGATATTAATATTAATATTGATATTAACATCGGTATTAATATCAATATTAATATTAGTATTAAACATTTGTATTGATATTAATATTAATATTGGTATTGATATTAATATTTACATATTATTTTGTTCTAAAAATATGTATAATTAGAATGTTACATCTATTACAAATATTAATTATAAAGAAAAATTATAAAGAAATTATTAATATGTGTATACTATATTAATATTAATATTTTCAATAGAAGAAAACTTTACAATATTTTTTCTATAAATTTACGTTTAGATTTCTTAAAATTTCACAAAAGAGATTTGATCTTTTACACAATTTTGATTTCAGAGAGAATTCGGAAAAGGGTTATGGAAAAAATGGAGATAAAAGTTATTGGGGTTACAATCACTGTCATGATTCTATTGAGTTTTGCACAAGCCAAATCAGAAAGGAGAACTGATGGAGTTGGATGCAAAGTGAAGTGTGCATTCAAATGTGCACCTGAACAACCATTTCCTCCAAGATATTCAAAATGTATGCAAGATTGTCAATCACATTGTAGTGAATTATCCTCTAATCCAGTTTCTAATTGTATTAGCAGTTGTCATTTAATGAGGTCCATTGCCATTAACATCGGTATGTACCCTCACAAAATATTTACTTATTTTCACGATTTTATATTTCTCTATAATTGATTTTATTAATTATTTTTTTTCGTGATGATTTGATAATTGACTTTATTTGTTTATAATTTTGACCATTGACTATACTTACTTGTCAGGTACTCATGATTTCGTGAACAACGTGATGAATGCTTGCATGCAAGAGTGTGAAAAAAAGTTATAATTTGTACCAACAGTTTTTTTTAGTGAAAAATTGTTGGAAGAAATAAAAGTCCTACATAATTATGTAAAATAAATTTTGAACAATAATGAGTATTTGTTATCTATCTTAAAAGAAATTCTCGTTTACTTCCCTTCATTTTATTTTTATCTTTCTCTTTATTGTTGCAACTTGGGTATTAATAAGATTAATAATTTTTTGAAAAATATTATCATCAAATTCCATTAAAAAAGACAATTAGAAAATATTCTTAAGAGAATGTTATATGTAAATTATGTGAATAAAAGATTAAGATGTTATGATATGAGTCATGAATATGACTGGGTTTTGTTGTAAAAAATTAGGATAAATTTAAAAATATTTAATTAATTTTTACTTTTTAAATATAAAATAAATTTGAATTATTGAATAACAGTGGTTTATTTATCCATAAAGTCGAATGAGGTCTTATAGTTGAATATTATATTTAAAAGGAATAGGAATTACTTTAAATAGGATTTTTTTTTCCTCGTGAGTGATCTCAATTACAACCCATTTTAAACAATATATATTTTTTGAGTTAGTTATGAGTGATTGAGGTTTAAACAATACTTAGATTTTAAATGAGAAATACTTACACTCTGAATAAGATTCGAGATTTTTAGTCTCGTTTGATTACATGTTCAATAATCTTAGGGTTTTGGTTTCTAAGGATAATGTTTCAAATAATATTTGATTTGCAACTTGAAATAATAGTACGCAAACAACTCATGATTGAGAATTAGATGGAATGTACACTATCAAATAAATCGGTATAGAAAAAGATAGAATAAATCTTTATTTATTGTATCTATTATTACTACATATCATCCTATAGGAGATATTTGTAAACCAAAGTTTAGAAATGATATTATGAAAGATGGTCTATGAAACTAAAATTATCATCTAGTTGCGTATTATTAGATAATATATTGTAAAAAAATTTTAAAAATATAAAATATTATTCAATCCTTTTCTTGTTTTTTACATACTTTTCACTTTAGGTTAATAAATTTTTTTGAAAAATAATTGTATATTTTTATCGTATTTATCAAATGCATCAAATTAAATTGGCTGAATTTTGGAATCGAATATAATATTTTTCATTGAAGAGTTTTTCTAAAATAGCATTTTTCATAAAAAGAGATTTTCTAAAATAACTTGTAAGTTATGTATACTGAAGATAACAACACGACAAGCGAAACACAACAATTCAGTTATCGTTTACTAAATTTAAAGGATTCAAACTAATTAAATTGAGTTCCATTCAGTTTTTAACATTATAAAAATATAATTTTTTACATACTATATATTTATCTGAGAATTATTCTGAAAATATTTATCTGGTTATAAATATTATTATCCGTATAGTAAAAAATAGAAAATAAAATATTTTATCACAATTGAAGTGCTATTGGGATTTTTGTTACATCATGTCCATCCAGGTATATTATTTTTGATATAATTTATAGTATCTTGAATAGTAAAACTCTAAATCATTTTATTAAAATATACACACTTAATCATTTATGTCAACAAATATCGGTAACCTCGTATGATTTAAAATGTAGTATTATAACTAAAATATTGTACATAATAAAATTAAATATAATATTAATTAAATTTACAGTATAGTCAAATCATTAATTATAAATATAAACCATAAATTATTATATATTATTATTAATTTATCATCCTTAACAAATACTATCCATAAATATTTAAAGTATGAATTTTGAATATGTTCTAATATAATAAATCTATTAGTTAAAGAATATAAAAAATATTTTAAAATTAATTATTTGGATTATACAAATTCTGAAGAAGTGAACTTTAAACTAACTCAATCTTATATGATAAATCTATCATTCAACTACATTCTTTTATACTCTATTTCAAACCTATTGATTTCACAATGATTCATTCGAAATCGCCGTACCTTGAGTTTCTTTCAATCCCTAGTACTTTGATCTCATTTCAATCAAAATGATTACAAATAGATTCATCATTAAGTCATAATAATAATCATATAATTTCAACCATTTTGAAGCTTATAGGTGTAAATGTAACCACGGTACCTTGATTCCTTTCAATCCAAATTACACTGCTTTCATTTCAACCAAAATAGTTACATATGAGCCTATAACTCAATCATCACACATAATACATCAATTCAATAAGCACATAGATGCATATGTAACCATGGTACCTTGATTTTCTTTCAACCTCTAGTACACTAGTTTCATTTCAAGCATAATGATTACATATAAGTCTATAACTCAATCATCACACATAACATATCAATTCAATCATATTGAAGCATATAAAGACATATGTAATCATGATACCTTGATTTGCTTTCAACCCTCATTACACTGCTTTCATTTCAACCAAAATGATTACATATAACTCTATAACTCAGACATTACACATATAATTTCAATTCCATCATAAAAACCATATCAATCCAACAATTCATAATGTTCAGGAATAGTTCTTGCCAAACAAGTTATCAATATCATATTTCATACCAAATACATAATCAACATATCTCATCATAAGACACATCTGTAATAGAAATTGAAACTTGGAACCAAAACTCATCATAGTCAAAGCTTTTAACCTAAGTTACTATTAAAAAACTTAAAACTAGCTTCCATTATCCTAGATGATGACGCCCAAATCAATTCCTCCAATCAAACGATGACACCAATCCAAACTCTAGGGATCTAGAAAAAGTTATCCAAATAACACCAAATTTCAGTATAATCTTAATAAAGTTGAGAGAAACAATTTTCTCAAATGTTCCCACTAAGATTGATAACAAAAACTTAACAAAAAATAGAGAATAAAGAATCCTCAAAGTAAATTGGAACTTACCTTGATTGAGATTTTGATCGACTAGAAATGGTCCTAGGCTCCTTAGCTACTTTAGGGCTTGATCAGATTTTGAAATAGATGTAATATGGAGAGTTAAATTGAGAGATAAGGGAAAGAGAGAGAGACAGATGTGGAGAGAGAGAAGGCTATGGTTTTCTTTTCTTTATGGGGGCTTACATTATCTCTAACTACAAAAATTTTCGTCCTAAAAACTTTAGCGTATTAGGGTATAATGCTTGTATGTCCTCTTTTATTTCCCAAGTGGAATCACTAGAAGTGAGATCCCACAAGACTTTGATCATAATTATATCCCTTCCACGTTGTTGTTTCATATGAGAATCCAAGATCTTGATTGGCCTCACTTCAAAGCAAAGATTCTCCTTCAGTTACACTGAATCAGATTCTAGAATGTGACTTGGATCATGCACATATTTTCTTTAGCTGAGATACATGGAAAATGTTGTGAATATTGGCTAAGGGAGGAGGCAAAGCATGTTCATACACAACACGGCCTATCCTTCTAAGAATCTGATAAGGTGCTACTTTGGAGTCAATTTCTTTGATATGATAGCCCTAGAGGTAGAATTTCATCCCAACTGTCCAAATGATAGTCTTGAGCAAAACCTCTAAGGTCTGGATAGTTCTCTTTGATTGTTTATCAGTCTAAGTGATGAGTCATTATTTTTCCTTTTTTTTACTTGTCTTTCTATACTTATTTTGATTAGTGATTTGTACTTAATTGCCCATTATTTTCTCAATTTCACTATTTAGGCTTCATTTACCAGAAATTCATAATTTTATTAATTCAAATTTTCTGAGCTAATTTTATTATTATTTTCAAGACAATTTGAAATTTTATTGGGCTTGAAAATTAATTCTGGAATTGAAGAGCAGTTATCACATTATCAGCTTTTATTTTCAGCTTTTATTCATTAAACCAGAATTGAACGATTTAGGCCCATTTTAGGTCTAGCCGCCTACTAAAGGAGGTGAAGCCAAAGGAGTTATAGACTCTCTGACTCTCTGCTTTTAGGATTCAGTTAGTTCTCTCTCTGAAAAACTGGTTCTGTATTTATTTTCTCTACAATTTAATTTCATTTTTGTTTTTATTTAATTTAATTTTTTTCCTGGTTTAATTTAATTTTGTTTCCATTTTAATTTAATTTCGTTCTTGTTTCAATTCGTTTTGCATTTAATCTTTGTTTTTGTTTAATCTTTGTTTGCGCTTAATCTCTGTTTGCTTTATTCAAATTTAATGGAAGGCCAATTCATAAGGTTATCCTTTTGAGTTAGATTGCAATGAAGCTTTGAGGTTGTTGTTGTGTTATTTTTGCTCTCTTCATAACTCTTCATCATTTTATTTTTGTGCTCAATGCTTTTACTGTTTCATGCTTAATGTTTTAGTTAATATGAATTTTGTGTCTCTGTTCTTGCTTAATGGAGTGAGTCACGGGTTATTGTGATCGGATGAATGATGTATGTGAATGCTTAATTTGCATAAGGAAAACTTGTTTTAATTATCGCTTAGCTAATTAATTCGGGTTGGAATTATGGTTCAATATGTTGAGCATGAATTCTGCATCCTATGATAAGCGAATTGCAATCTAATCAAGAGGATAATTTAAACTTCGATTAAGAAAATCTAATTTCATTATTACTTTTTTTATTAAATATTATTATTTCGCAACAAACCCCCCATTTTTATGTGTGTTTAATCCTTTGACAAAAAACTAAGTCCTTGGGAGACGACCTAGGAGTCATTTCCTAGTACTACATTTAATTGTATTTATTTGACCGGATACGACTTTGATCAAATTTGGCGTTTTTATCTGGGACCATCGGTTTCTTTGTTAAGGGTAGAGTAGCAAGTGAAACAACTAATTTAGTTATTGTTATAGAGCAACTCTAATTTATGTTTTTGCTTGCTACATCAGTTAATTTTTTGTGTGTTATTATTTGTTGCATAATTGTTTTTTAAATAATCAAAAAAATAAATAAATAACGAAAAAAATTAAAAAAAAACACGAAAAAAATAATAAAAATTGTTGAGGCAGATCTGTCTGGAAGCCTATGATAACTTTTGTTATAACTAAAGTTTGTCCTTATGGGACAATTGAAATCAAAAGTGAGTCACAAGCAAGAGCTTTAAGGTCAATGGGCACCGACTGAAGCCATTCCTCAGCAATCCCTCTCTCTTGGATACAATCATAGAGGAGATATCTCTGCTTGATCCTACTTCTCTTCCATCTTTCGCCATGACTTAGGGAGTTTTCTTTTACTTCTCCTTCCTTACTTTTATTACACGTGTCTGATCATATTGGTGATTTGATTGTTATGATCTTTTGCTTGCAACACATTGGGACACTGTGTACTCTAAGTGTAGGGGGAGACTAGTTTAAATATTGTTTTAGGGTTATATTTTCTTTACAATTTTGCATGTTTCTTTGTTTTTTTGGACAATTTTACATGTTTCTCTGGTTTTCTGAACTCTGTATAGGCACTGGACACATACTTCACTCTTGGATATGAGTTGCTTGATACTTTATGGATTGAAATCCTTATTTTTCTTTGCTAATCAAGATAATCATGAGGTTTGAGAGTTTGATTTGAATATAACAGATATACCCTATGTGAGGTTTGAGCCACTCTCTATTTTTTTCTATCTGTGATTGCTTGCACAATGGCCTTGGCTTGACTCTTTTTGATACAACTCGGTTCACACACATGTTTTGAGATGATTAAGACATTTTTGTTCTGAATAACCTCTAGCCAAATAAGCATACCTTGCATTATTTCCTTTGATTACCCATGTTGAGCCTACACTCTTTTTTTGTTTTGTTTTGAAGCTCATTACAAGCCTTAAGTGAAAATCAATGATTACCTTAACCTTAGGAAATTTTGGAGCTTCGGGATTATTTTGGAGATAAGTTCTTGAATAAGTGTGGAGGTGTGTGCGTGCTTCATTGGATGATATTTATGGCTAATTGGTTTAGGGTTTTTATATTGTTTGTTCATATATATTGTTTTTATTTTTGTAAAAAAAAAACAAAAAAAATGAAAAAAAAATGAAAAGAAATGAAAACAAAATGAGAACAAAAAGAAAAAGAAAAAAATATTGAGGTAAAAGGTAGATGATTGCTTTTAGAGGTTTAGTGGAGATTTTTGGGTTTACTTCTTATGCTTATTTTCGACTTATTCCCCATTGCTCATCTAGTTCCTCTAGTTTCAGCTAGTTATTCCATATTTTATTCTCTACCTTGTCCTTTACCCCATTACAATCCTAAAAGACCTTATGATCTTTATGTGTGTGTGCATTGTGTGTTGATTTTAGAGGCTTGCCAAGTCTAATTGTTGCTTGTCTTTCATTAGTGCCTTGAGAGTATATATATATATATATATATATATATATATATATATATATATATATATATATATATATATAT
>Ga0099824_1008244_pt1 | contig 13409 bp, 9 predicted proteins | sample SiratrowhiteBW_FD_76837 | JGI IMG/M metagenome (GOLD analysis project Ga0099824, IMG submission 76837) | Root nodule microbial communities of legume samples collected from California, USA - Siratro white BW | ecosystem: Host-associated > Plants > Roots > Nodule | place: USA: California... | reverse complement strand
TCTTCCTGTTGCACGTGGATTAGGGAAACCGAACCACGTTAAAACTTGTGTGTTGCCCGTGTTCCGTTTTTTCTTCTATTCCTTGCAGATTATTTGTGTGTGTTGTTTGTTTAAGACTCATCACAAAGCAATATGAAATAATATTGCATGAACATTTCGTATGGCGAGAAAAAATACATAAATCATAATGAAGTGTAACTACGAGGGCTTTTTTTTTTTTAAAGAAAAGTTAGTGAAGTCGTGCTTCAGAACACGACCTCTGATTATTCAAAAAAAAAAACTCCAAAAAATTGTCTCTACATACATAATTTTGTATAAGATAAAAGAAAAAAAGTGCTGCATAATGAAATCATGCTATCAAACACGACTTATTCACTCTAAAATGTGTTTCCAAACACGACTTACTCAATTGTATAATTTTTAAAAAATCTGTCCATATATATAATTTGTAGGTAAATCTGCACCATTTTTATAAAAAAAGTCGAGAACTTGAGGAACTTGATAGAGAAACAGCTCTCCTGGTGGTATTTAATTTGTTGTACAACATCTCGGATACTAAATCATACAATTATTCTAACAAAACAGTCTTCCTATCACAACCTTACAATCAAGGTTGTTATTGAATTACAGCGGAGAGATAATGCTTCTGAAGTGGGATGATGAATTACAGTGGAGTAAGACATGATCGGGGCAAGAGGACAAGTGTGACATACATTATTATTGTGGAAGTTTCGACATATGTAACAGAGATAACTTCAAACGTTGCAGATGTTTGCCTGGATTCAGTTCTACTAATGGTTTTCTTTCTGATGGAGAATGGGAGTCCTAAGGGTGTAGGAGAAAATCAGCATCGTGTACCAACAATGACGTGACGTTCCTAATTTATTCATTGCTAATTCCATCTCTAATTTATTCTTTGATCCTTTTTCCTTTTCCACACAATGCCAAATGTTGTTATGCATGCCACAATAGCCGGGAACCAAGAGTTACTAAAACAATCAATTCCATTCGGGTTGAATGATTTCCTGATGACTCTTCTGTTGCTGAAAGGAAGAAAAGAATGCAAAAAAGTAAGAGGGCAAACACCATTATAATTGTACTACACAATACTTGAAATCGAAGTTTAATTCTAGAGAATACACTGCTTCAAAGGAGTTTGGAAAATCTAGGACAAGAACTAATTCCATCATTACGTTCTAGCAATTGACATATCGAAGAAAATCTTTTCAAAGCTTGCTCTTAATTGAACTTTGAAATTTAATGAACAATGCTTGGCAGACGAAGGAAACACAAGCAAATCAAATCAATTAATAGTTTTAATCTAGCAATATTTTTGCGGTATTAATAGAGGAAAATAGAAAAGTGCTAGAGAGGATTATAATAAAATGCTAACCTAGGGTGCATCCACGATTGTGTCATTCCAATTATAGTTTGAATCACATTGGCACCTAATTCCTCCTTCCCTCGTTGCTCTGCATGTCGAATATGGCCATTTCATGCAATCTATAGGCTTACTACACCACGGTTCTGGCGCTGGTAGCCAATTGATTTTTATTAGTGCACCTTCATCGTACTCAGTTACATTAAACGGAAAATCAGTACTATTTTGATTGTTGAAACTGGAATTAAACGAATAGAAATAGTCTGTTTCAATGTAAAACATTACGTTAACTTCATCGATCCAAGTTACTGGGTACGATTTTCCTCTGGACATCTTTGAAACTAACGGGTACGATTTTCCTCCGGACATCTTGAAACTAACTTTGCCAGTGGATTTGTCGCAAAAGAAGTTGTTGTACATGGGGTCTCCATATTTTGGCCCAGTGGTCAACGGATAAGGAATCACATATGTGCCACAAGGTTCATACGATCTTGCAGTTGGTGCTACACTACAATATATTAATTTAGTCATAAATCATGGTTCATCAGTTTACCGATCAATTCATCCCTCTATCTGACGAGTCAATACAATAAGACCTATGAATATCATCAGAGACAAATTTTTCAAATTGATGTATTTTTTTTTTAAATTTCTCAAGCGGTATATTTTTTTATTTATTTTCAAGAATGGAACACAGTGTTATTGTTAAGGAATCGTGGTTCTATTGTTCAATTTAATTTAAGATTAAATAAAGTGGTGAAATGTACATAATTATGTTTTATTTATAAATATGTTATGGGAATTAATGTGCAATAGGTCATCTATCTGTATTGGCAACCTACGCTACTTTTTAATTTAGCCAGCAGTACCTTTTCTCACAACTCTCCACACATGGAGAAAAGAAGTCCAGCTTAAATGTGGGGTTTGATGAAACAAGGTTTTCTGGGTGAGTTATGTTCTGACTAACCTTCAGAGTATCTCCATCCAAAGGTAAATTTTTTAAACTGGTGTAATTTTTATGTGAAATTTTTGAAATGGTATATGTTTTTGTTTATTTCGGCGTATGAGTAAATCATACCATATCATTGTGAAAAAAATCGTTTTTTTATTGCACTATTTAATTTAAGAATAAGTGAAATGGTAGAAAAAAAATTAGTTTACTAAATACACTTAAAGGCACTATTTCAATTAATGAGTTAATTAAAATAGTGAGAATACAACACAATTTTAGGGTGGATAATATTCTCCACCCTTTTGTTGGTGTGGTGTGTCTTTAGGGTATAACTAAAATAAATGCACACTAATGCACAATTACTCTTAATTTAATTTAATCTATCAACCTTTTTTAATTCAAACAATTTAAATTTTCACTATATAAAAATCATCTTTCCATTTAACTAGTTTACATAAATTTTATTCACCTTGTATAACCACTCTTTTAGGAAATTAAATTAGAATTAATTTCAACCATTACATATTTATTAATAAAATGTAATAGTGTATTACTGTGCAATTATTTTAATTACACAGTAGCAACACACCACACAAACAAAAGGGTGGAGAATATTATCCATCCTAAAATTCTGCAGTATTCTCACTATTTTAATTAACTCATCAATTAAAATTATACCTTAAGTGTATTATTTCATCTAGTAAACTAAAATTCTCTTTCTACAATTTCACTTAATCTTATATTCAATAAGTCAATAGCAAAACAATTTCTTCACAATGATATCGTATCCCTTATGTACAATTTATCCATACTCAAAAATAAATAAAAAAAGTACACTATTTCAGAAATTTTACATAAAAATTACACCAATTTAAAAATTTTACCATTTTGATAGAAATACTCTTAAGGTTAACCAGAACATAATTCACCCAGAAAACCTTGTTTCATCAAACGCCACATTTGAGTTGGGCTTATTTTTTTCATGGTGTGGACAGTTGTGAGAAAAGATACCTGGGGATATGGTATCACGGGCTGAACCGCAAACAGTGGTGTGGGTTGCCAATAGAGATGACCCTGATGCAGATTCCTGTGGAGTTTTTCGAATTGCAGATGATGGAAATGTGGTGCTAGAATATGCATCCAAAACCCAATGGTCCTCTCAACTTGAACCATCAATAAGTACTAATTTTGAGTGTTTTTATACATGAAAAATATGGAGTACTTTTTGGTTCAAGTGTTATTTAAAATAGTAATTACTCTCAATTTTAGAGTTTTTGGATTTAAATTTATGTTTTGAGTCATGAGTTAAAGGAAATCATTTTATCTCAAATTATTGTGAGATTTCAGGTATAAAAGAATGAAGAAAATGATAGATTGGAAAATTCATGAAGAAAAGAAATGAAAAGTTTAAAATAGAGAAAGGCCCAAAAGAAAAGCCACTTAACCTAGGCTCAAAACCAAGTTTAAAAGGGGATTTTTAGGGTTTTGGACGCAATGAAGACTTAGAGGATGGAGGCGGACGACTAGAATTAAGATTTCTTTTTCTCTTGCAATCTTCCTTTCATTGGATTGTAATGGCTACCATGAGTAGCTAATTCTTCATCTTTGGTATTGAATGTAATCTTTTGAACTCATTTGTATTTTTGGTGATTTTTATATATAATATTCAGTTTCTACTCAATTGGTATTTTCATCTTGTGCTTAATGCTAGATTTTATCTTATTAATAGAGTCTTGATTTTGATTCTTGAATTTAACTGAGAAGTACTTTTAAGTTTCCGACCTAGATGAAAATACTCAATATATTGGAATACTAGGGATAAGGATAGGTTTCGATGTATTGATTGCGTATAACATCCGTTCTTAATGCTGGGTAATTTACTAAATAGCTGAGGAATGTTTAGAAAATTTTCTTATTAATTTCATATCAGAGAGAAATCGGTATGAATAATTTTTATATGTATATCAATTGTGAGTAGTTACAGATATTGTATATTTTTATCAAATCAAAAATATGAATGAAGGAAATAGATGAAGTTCAATCCCAAAGTCTTTCTAGATCTTGCAAACTTCTTTTTATATTTAATTGTTCTTTTACGTTTCTTGACTCAAATTATTATCAAATCATCTTGAAACTTTTATTTGCTTAGTGAATAATGACAATGCTAAATTCTAAAATAATAAAACTATTTTTTATGAAATCAACATCCTTATTTCGTAAATCTATATTACGTGTGACTCGGTACTAGAATAAAGTCTTAACAAACATCTCCTCAGTAAACAAAATATTGAAGCTCCTAGATTTCAAGAATCTAATACTAATACATGATGACTCTCAAACATACAGTGACGACAAAGCTTCCAGAACGCAAACACGTTTCTTCCCGACATGAAAATGGATGCAACTTCGTCGTTGACTAGTTGGAGAAACCCCACTGACCTGGCACCTGGGAACTTCACCTTCAAGCTGACTCAACAGGCTGAGAAACAAAGTTTCATTGTGCAACATCAATCACAAATCTACTGGGAACTTGACTAACTTGACACAGAAGCAGCTCCCCTGATGGTATTTAATTTGTTATACAACATCTCGGGTACTAAATCGTACAATTCTTCTAACAAAACACTCTTCGTATCACAACCTTACAATTACATCAATCAAGGTTGTTAATGAATTACAGCGGGGAGACAGTGCTTCTGAGGTGGGATGATAAATTACAATGGAGTAAGACATGGTCGGTGCCAGAGGACAAGTGTGACATACATGATTATTGCGGGAGCTTCGGCATATGTAACAGAGATAACTTTAAACGGTGCAGATGTTTGCCAGGATTCACTTCTACTAATGGTTTTCTTTCTGATGGAGAATGGGAGTCTCAAGGGTGGAGGAGAAAATCAGCATCGTGTACCACCAAGGACGTGACGTTCCTGAACTTAACCAACATAAAAGTGGGCTACCCAGACCAAGAAATTTCTACTCAAACACAAGCAGAAAGTCAATCCATATGCATCAACATGTGTCCCGAATCATAGTGCCAGACATATTCATATAATAGTTCTGAATATGGTGACCGTGGATTCTCGTGCAATATCTGGACGCAACCTTTACCTACTCTTCTTGAGAACTAACGGCCTTTATAAAAACACAAGACAGTAACTTCATAGTTAAAATTGAAGATCTTAAAAAAAGAGAAAAAAAGATTTAAAGAAAAAATAAAAAAAGAGAAGAAAAGATATGTGACGAGAATACGAGGAGCTCTTAGGCGTGTATTTTCGGAATACGGAGTGGAACAAAACTGCTTTGCACGAATTGCGAAAGATATTTCTTCCACAAGGTTGAAAATTTTGCACTTGGATCGGAAGTGGAATGGCTTAGCTTGCCTCCAACTTACGGAAAGGCTCCAAGGTGGCTCTTAAGGTTCGAAAAATAAACCCACGTTCAAAGCTTGACTGACTGCAGAACTACTTCCATTTTCTCTGCAAGACGCGTGCCGCGTTCCGGACCTTCTAGAAGAAATTGGTTACCGAAAAACCTCCGTGAATCAGTGAAAAACAATTTGGGGTTGTTAGGGTTTGAATCGATTTTGATTTCCCCTTTTCAGTGTGCATAGGGTTCAAATTTTCACTTTCCCCTTTTCAATTTTGTAATAACCCTATTTTCACAACAACCACTCTTCATCTTTCTATCTTAGTTGAGACATCAGATACACAGATAATTTATAAATGTTTAATTTAAATACTTGAAATTTTTAGATAAGGTAAATATTTTAAATTAGTGTAAATTTTATGTAAAATTTTTGAAATAATATATTTTTTTATTTATTTTTTAATATAAATAAATTATGCATATGAGACACTATATCATTATGAACAAATCATATTATTTTCCTATTAAATATGATTTTAATTAATAGGTTAATTAAAATAGTGAAAATACTATTGTGAATAAAATTTATGTAAACTAAATAGAAAGATGATTTTTATATAGTAAAAATTTAAATTGTTTGAATTAAAAAAAAAAGAAAAAAGATTGACGGGATTATTGTTTAAATTAAAATAACAAATGATGTTAGTATGAGATTTATATATTAAATTAATTAAGAGTAAGTTTGATAAAAAATTAAATTAAATTAAAATTTAGTAATAAAATATATTTAGTAAAATTAAGTGTAAGTTGGATATTTGAATTTAGTTACTAATATATAAATTATTTAAAATAAAATTAAAATTTAGCAATAATTTAAAAAATAATTAAAATATTATATAATCTTTTAAATAAATTTATTGTTAGTTTTTAAATTATATCTATTAGTAATTAAATTATTTTTATATTAGAAACTAAATTTATAATAGGTAATTACATATTTATAATAAAATGTAACTGTGCATTATTGTGCATTTAGTTTGGTTACACAGTAAGATGGAGCATATTATTCACTTTAAAATTTTTTCACTATTCTCATTATTTTAATTAATTCATTAGTGTGCAACCATTACATATTTATAAATAAAATATAACTGTGCATTATTGTGCATTTAGTTTAATTACACAGGAGCAACACACCACATAAAAAATAGAAAAAGTGGAGAATATTGTTCATCCTAAATTTTTTTATTATTCTCATTATTTTAATTAACTCATTAATGCACAACCATTACATACTTAACTTATAAATAAAATGTAATTTTGTTGTACATTTATTTTAGTTTCGCACCCACCACATAAAAAAAAAATAGAAAAAAAATAAGAAGAATGGATGAAAAATATTATTCACCCTAAATTCTCTTATTATTCTTATTATTTTGATTAACTCATTAATGTTCAATCATTACATACTTATAAATAAAAGGTAATTATGCATCTATTTTAGTTAGTACATCACAAAAAAAAATGGATTGAAAATATTAATTATCTTACAATCATACAATATTCTCAGTATTTTAATTAACTTATTAATTAAATTAATTAAAATCATGTTTAATTTAATAAACTAAATTCATATTCTTTATTCATAATTTTATTTAATTTAAATTAAATTAGGTAAGTTAGCTGTACGAATAAAGTCACAATTTAATAATATTCTGTATCTATCCACCATTTAGGCATATTAAGAAAAAAAAAAAAAAGTCGAGGGAAAAAGAAGAACCACAACACAACCTCTTCATTTCTCATTGCTGATACAAACCTTCTATGGTCTCTCTTATCCTTGTACTAGATATTTTAACATCAAAGGCTCTATAGGCAACTACCAGATACAAGTCTTCCGCAATCATTACTAGTCAAAGAAAAATAAGTGTTGCTACTAGCCTTACACACCAAACACATGTTATTTTATACTATAAATCCTAAATCTTACATTCTAAAACGGAGTTATCTAACTTAAAAAATAATAATTTTTAATTATAGGATTATTGTACGAATTTTTGACTTAGTTAAAATACTTTTGTTTTTTACTTTTTTAAATAAAGTTTTTTAATTTTTAATTCTCAAACTACTTTTTTTTTCATCTGTAATTATTTAAATTTTTTTATTTGTAATAATTACAATCAATTAAGTTGATTTAAAATTAAGATAAAAATAATATAAAAACTTGAATTAAAATTTAATATTTTTATAAATATTTTCAATTAATTAGTTATAATAAAAAAATAAATGATAAATTATTTATTTTACATTTTTATAATTAATTTCAATGTTGGAGTCAAAACGTGACCCTTTTAGTCTTAGCATGTAAAAGAAAATATATATAATTACAAATTTTCTTAATATTTTGAAAAGAATAAGTAATATTATTAAAACACTATCAAAGAAATTCAAGTCATTAGTGAGGACATGTAGTGTAAAATAAATGTGGATCTCGAGGTTTTTCTAGCACCGCAACTTTAATGTCGAGACTTTGACGTACAAAGTCACGCATCACAATATAAAAGCAATCTTTTCCACAAACAAGTTTTTTCTTTTTTTCTTTTTTCCTGGGTCATCGTTCATGCGAGATATCAATTAACTCATATTACTTTTCTAAGGTGGACTAACTCTCAAAGGTGAGTAGAAACATTATGAATTATTTGAATAACTTAAATATATGAATTAGGTTGTTCAAATTAATCTTTTAGTACATATATTCATTTTAAACTAGTTTGTTTAAAATTTTATTTCAAATTTTATATTTTCATAAGTATTCACAATTAATAAAATGCTAATTTTACATGCAATACATTGGTCATGAAAAATGTACGAATAAAAGGAGAATAACAACGTAGGGTTTACAAATTATATTGACTTTTACATGATATAGATTACTTACATTCATTTAATACTTGTTTTACTTAATAAAATATTATATAATAATAAAATAATATTTTATTTTAGTATTAAATAGATGTATTTTATTATGTATAGTGTCAAAATATACTTATAAAAATGTGTTACGGAAAATTATACTTTCATACCTTTAAAAATTACATCTATAAAATAATAATTTATTTAAATGTTAGATGATTGTATTATCAAAGTATCAGCATTCAACGTAAAAAGTTGACTTTTATTTATACTAATTCAAAGTCCGAGTTTAAAATGAAATAAAAAAATAAAACACAAAAAACTATTGGTTCCTTTCGTGCACTATCGACCTACTTGATAACTGCTCTCAAATTGCAGACTTGTTTCTGGTCTGCTAGAAGAGGAAGCTGAGCCAGAATGCTTGTTCACAAAAAAGGTTGGTTGTCTTGGCAATGGCATGGTTGCTGTCTCACTGTCAAGCATGTACAAAACATTTGACATAGTTGGACGATCAATTGGTTCATCTTGGATGCATAATAGCCCTATAATTACACACTTAATGAATTGATTTTGGTTGCATGTTTCACCAAGGCATGAATCCATTAAATCCACCACCCTATTCTCTGTCCATAACTTCCATGCCTGATAACATGCCACACAAATTTTGGGTAAGTCAACAAATCCACAAAAACATACATACATGGCACAAAATTGCATAGCAAGAAACATACATAACCCAAAAGGCTAGAAATTTGATTGAATTCATAAAATCCTGTGTTCCTTTTTCCACTGAGGATTTCTAGAAGGACTACTCCAAAGCTGAAAACATCAGATTTGATTGAAAAAAGTCCATCCAATGCATACTCTGGAGCCATGTACCCACTGCCAAACAAATTATTGTTACACTTAGCAAGCATGTGTAAGATATCAAATTTGGTAAATTAACAAAGATATATTCACAATTACATATACTTGTTCAACTTACTAGGTTCCCACTACTCTCTCTGTACTTGCTTCAGTTTCTTTTCCCCCAAATATTTTGGCAAGTCCAAAGTCTGATATCTTTGGATTCATCTCCTCATCTAGAAGAATGTTGCTAGTTTTTAGATCTCTATGAATCACTCTCAATCTGGAGTCTTGGTGAAGATAGAGCATGCCTCGTGCAATGCCTACAATTATCTTGAATCGCATTGGCCAATCCAGAAGTAAAGTTCGTGTTCGGTCTTTCAACATATACATTTCACATTTCAAATAAAGAATAAGGTTAGTGAATTCATGATTCTAATAATTAAACATTTGAGTATGGCCAACTAACCAAATATGAACGAGTCCAAGCTCTTGTTTGGCATGTATTCATAAAGTAAGATTTTTTCATCTCCTTTTATGCAATAGCCCCTTAGTCTAACAAGGTTCCGGTGTTGAAGTTTGGCAATCAGAATAACCTCATTTTTGAATTCTTGCAAGCCTTGAGTGGAAACATTTGAAAGTCTCTTTACTGCTATATCATGACCTCCAGAAAACGTTCCCTAAATAAAAAAAAAAAAAAAAAATCCGTACATCATTGTGCTTGGACTAATTGTTATGTGAGTAGTAAAGCTATGTGAAATTAATCAATCACCTTATATACAGGTCCATAACCTCCTTTTCCAAGCTTGTTAGAATCTGAAAAATTATCTGTAGCTGCTAGAATGCTTGCAAAAGTGTAACAGGGCACTTCAACGCCTTCAATGTCTTTTTCTTCTAAACTTCCTAAGCCAATCAAACCTTTCACATGTCTTTCACTCTCGTGCAAGCTCTCCTGAACTCGACTACTTGCTTCATCGATACTCCCTAGTAAGACATGTGTATATATAATCAATTACATGACTGTAGATAAAAGAGTTTTAATTCAACATCCGCAACTAAAATTGATTACCAAGCTTATGGGCTTTTCTCCTTCTCCACACAATGGCAAATGCTATTATACATCCGAGAATCACTATGCTACTAATAATTGCTATAGTCAAAGCCGGTGAGTTGGTTGAATGCTTTTCTGTCCAAGGAAGGAAATAAAATATTTAATGAGATCATAGTGTTATTCCTATACGTAAATGATAACTTTGTAAATTTTTAATGCAATAATATTTAAAAATTATTTTTTAATTTGAATTTAAATAAATTTAGTTGTATATGTTTATTATTTTTTATCAACTTTAAAATATATATATATATATATATATATATATATATCTACAGAATATTATTTCTTGTTATTAGTGATTTTTATTTAAATATTTAAAAAAATAAATTCATTTGTGAAAAATATTAATAATTAGAGATTCGTTTAAAATTTGATTTCATAAACACATAAATTTTTTAGGATTATGAAATTAAGTTATTTTTAAATGAATTAATTTTTTAAGAGAATTACTTGAGAACTCATCTCAATAATAAAATATTATATTCTAATGTTAATCAGAAATATAAATAAAATAATAATATATGTAATACATACAACTTGTCATACAGTCCATGACAAATAGAAAAGTGAAAGAGAGACTTGGAAGATAAGATGCTAACCTTCTTTGGCACAGATCATAATTGAGTTATTCCACTTGTATGGCGAATGGCAACGGCACCTATGATCTCCATCACTTGTTGCTATGCATGTCGAATAGAGCCAATTCTCGCAGTCTGAGGGCTTCCTACATGGAGCTTCTGGTGCTGCTGCCCAATTCACTTTGATCGTTCCATCATATACATCATTTTTGGAACACTCTCCCTCCCCAGTTAAACTGAATGGTGATTTAGGAGTGCTATTTCTGGAACCACAGGAATATGAATCATCGATTTTAATGTAAAACATTCTGGTAGCTTCATCGATCCAAGTAACTTGGTACGAATTTCCACCCGGCATCATGAATGTAAGGTTGTCCGTCAATTGATTACAGTTGAACTTGTTGTAGGTGGGGTCTCCGCAGTTTGGCCCAGTGCTTAGCGGATAAGGAATCTCGTATGTACCGCAAGGTTCACACGATTGTGCAGTTGTTTCTGCGCAACAACATTTTATTAATCCAGTGTTAGGGTAAAGGAAAACTAAGTCAACCGCAACAAGAGATGAATTAAGAAGATATAAATTACCTATGTCTGATCTCTTAACCAGGACAGAAAGATTGCGATCACCTATTCCATTAACTTCAAGAGTGGATAAATTTCCCGTCCAGATCTCGCATCTAGAGGTGGCATCATCTCGATTAAGCAGCTCCTTTTTAAAACTATATGAATATGCCTGACACTGGGACTGAGGACAGCTCGTAATGGTATAGTTAAGGCATAAGAATTCACATTCTGATTTTGTTACCGAATAATACTGTTCGTCTGGGGGGTCACTCACTTTTATGTTGGTTAAGTTCAGGAACGTCACGTTCGTGTCAATAGTACAAGACGTTGATTTTCTCACACACCCTTTGCCACCGATTTCCCCATTCGGTCTGAATCCTGGCAAACATTTGCAGGGGTGCAAATTCAAATTATTTACGTCACAGATGCCGAAGCTCCCGCAATAGTCATATTCATCGCACTTGCTAGCAGGCGCCGACCAGCTTTTTTCCCATTGCTCGTCGTCCTCGTCCCACTTCAGAAACTGTATCTCTCCGCTAGAATTCATTACTAGCCTTGATTTTCTGCTAATTTGTGGTTTCGATAAATTCTTGGGTATTGAAGTATCCAAGCCCAAGAACCTGTAGATATTTCTATCGGATTCATCAAGTAACTCCCTCCAGTAAAGTTGCGAATGTTTTACCACCACCAAGGTTCCACGATGACCCAGCTTGAAGACGAAGTTCCCAGGTGCTGGGTCAGCGGAGTCTCTCCAACAAGTCAACGATAAATTCCCATCCATTTTCATGCCGGGAAGAAACGTGTCAGTTGGGTTTTGAAAGCTTTCCCACAGGTATGTTTCAGAGTAACCTTCTTGTAGTACTAGATTCCCCGAATCTAGGAGTTTCAATGTTCTGTTTGTGGAGGAGGACGGTTGAAGGTTGGAGGACCAGTGGGTTTTGGATGCATATTCTACCACCACATTTCCATCTTCCGCAATTCGAAAAACTCCACTAGAATCGGCAACAGGGTAATCTCTATTGGCAACCCACACCACTGTTTGTGGTTTCGGTAGGTGATACCATATTCCCAGGTATCTTTTCTCACCACTGTCCACACCAGGAGAAAAGAAACCCAGTTCAAATATGGCGTTTGGTGAAAGGTGAGTTATGTTCTGGGTAACCTTCAGAATAGATCCACCCAAACATATCTGGAAGCATAGCGGCACCCAGAGAAGAAGAAGGGAGAACCACAACACAACCTCTTCACTTCTCATTGCTAATACAAACCTTTCCTAATACACGTCCTGCTCTCTCTAATAACAACAGTAATAATATCCTTATCAAACAAAATATTGGAAATCTAATGTTATCATATGAACTTGTACTCAGAACCACATACCTTTATTTGGTGTTCTTAATTAATTGTTGATCACCAATGCGATAAGATAGACCTACCTTGGGTACAATAGTGGGAATTTAAGGGGGTTTTCTGTAGTGGGATAGGAATGAAATAATGAAATAGGTATGTTGTGAAAGAAAGACAGAGCAGATTAAAGTGTTAAAATCCTAAAAACTTTAATAATGTCCTTATTATTATTGAATATTGATGTGTAGACTTGTTAATAGTCAAGGTCTTCGCCATTTGTCAGTACTCTCTCCCCGTCAATTCACCTTCAGTCCATCAACCTACTGTTTTCTCTTTGTCTTGGAATATTGT
>Ga0099824_1008240_pt1 | contig 13413 bp, 19 predicted proteins | sample SiratrowhiteBW_FD_76837 | JGI IMG/M metagenome (GOLD analysis project Ga0099824, IMG submission 76837) | Root nodule microbial communities of legume samples collected from California, USA - Siratro white BW | ecosystem: Host-associated > Plants > Roots > Nodule | place: USA: California... | reverse complement strand
TGATTTTCATATTTGTAAATTGTTTGAACCTTTGCAGATTGCATTCTAAGTTTCTTTAAAAATTTTGTATTCTCACATTGAAAAGCAAATTTGCAAAAAGATTTTAAAAGGGTTCAATTCACCACCCCTCTTGAACTTAGGCCAAACACTTATTTTAACAAGAATAACACTTTCAATAGTTTAAATTAAGAACTTTCATTCCAAACTTTAATACTTTCTATCTTCTGCAAAAATTATTGGAAGTTCAATTCAACTTGAACTCGGCCTAAACTTGTTTTCAATTGGTATCAGAGCTAGGACTTGAATCTTGGTCAAGTTTTTCAATTTATGGTTGTGAATAAACTACCTTTTGCTGAGGGAGCCTCTATACGTAGGCCACCCATGTTTTATGGGGTGAACTATCAGTTTTGGAAAGTTAGAATGAAAATCTTCATGGAATCCATTGATCGTGGGATTTGGAATGCTATAGTAAATGATCCTTATATTCCTATGATTGTATTGAATGGTGTTCCTGTTGAAAAATCCTTTGATGAATTGACTGATGCAGAGAATAAGAAAGTGCAATATGACTGTTGCAAAAAATATAATAACCTCTGCATTAAATCTTGATGATTTCTTCAGGGTATCACAGTGCAGCTCGGCTAAAGAAATGTGGGACATACTTGAAGTCACACATGAGGGAACCATAAATGTGAAGAGAGCCAGAAAGCATGCATTGATACAAGAGTATGAATTGTTTAGGATGCAGCAAGGGGAGACCATTGTTGATGTACAAAAGCGGTTCACTCACATTGTCAACCACTTGATTGGTTTGGGAAAGCAATTTGACATGGAGGAGTTGAACATTAAGATCCTAAAGTGCTTGGACAGAAGCTGGCAGGCTAAAGTGATTGTTGTATTAGAGACTAGAGATTTTACTACACTCACTACTATAACTCTCTTTGGCATGTTGAGGGAACACGAGTTGGATATGACTAGGCTGAAGGAAATGGAGACAATGGAGAAAAAGACTAGAAACCTAGCACACAAGACAAAGGCTGCAAATATTGAATCTAGTGAGGAAAGCTCTGATGAGCTCAGTGATACTAAGAATCTCAATTTGCTGACAAGGAGATTCTAAAAATTCATCAAAATGCAAGGAAAAGTGAAGAACCAGTAAGGCAAGAGGTATAACAAGAAATCTGATAATGGTTCTACTAAATTTACCTGTTTTGGTTGTGGTAAATAGGGACACATGAAAGAGGATTGTCCAAGCTTAGTGAACAAAGAAAAGACATATGAGAAGAAGAGCAACAAACTTGGAAAGAGCATAAGAGCATATATAGCTTGCGAAGACAGTGATTCCTCTTCCAACAGTTCTTAACATGAGGATGTTGAAGCAAACTTGTGTCTTATGGTTGGACAACATTCTGAGGTGAGTAACATGAAGTCCAACACCTCTTTTAATAGTGAGAATTACAATTCACTTCTTCAGGCTTTCTTAGAAACCCATGAAGGAGCAAACAAATTGGCTTTATCTAACAACCGGTTGAAAGGGTTAAACAATTGGTTGGAAGGCAGATTTAAAGGACTAGAAGATGAGCTTTTAAAAATGGAAACCGATTTTGATCATCTTAAAAGGATTTACAAAGCTTCTAGTGACTTTGATTCCAACAAGCCAACTAATTGTGAAAATTGTGTTGTTCTTCAAAAGAAAGTTAACTATTTAATTACTATTGCACCTAAACTTTCCATGGGAACCGCAAATCTCAATGCAATTTTGGATCTCAGAACTGTGTTTTTGAAAAAGCTGGCATTGGATATCAATGTGGTTTTCAAGGAAAGCAAAAGAAATTTAGCCGTTTCTTTAAAGCTGATGAGCAACAACTTTCACCTTTCATGACTTGCTTTTATTGTTTGAGAAAAGGAGATTTTGTTAGGAATTGTAAGGTTAGAAAGTTTGATGTACCTAAGCGGCTGGTTAGGTGGGTGCCTAAAAGCATTACAAACACTTTTGGACCCAAGTTTAACAACATACCAATTCCTCAAACTTAGTCTGTTTTGCAGGTCTGTTTGGCATCCAAGAAGTGGCTGTGGTATCTAGACAGTGGATGCTCCAAACATATGATTGGAGATGCTTCACAATTCATTAATCTAAAATGGAAACCGGATGACTTTGTTCACCTATTGAGACAACAACCGAGGGAGAGTACTTGGTGTTGGAGACATTGGAGGAGATGATGATGTGATCATAAAAGATGTGCTTTTTGTAGATGGTTTAAAGCACAACCTACTCAGTATAAGTCAACTGTGTGACAAAGGCTACAAAATCACATTTGAGCCTCATTGCAGATTCAAAAGTAGTGAGACTTACTGGTAGGTAAACGGGTAAACAATGTATACATGTCTAATGTCTCTTGCATAACATCTAGCATGAATTATTTGCTATCTAGGAATGATGAGGCATGGTTGTGGCATAGGCGCTTAGCTCATATTCATATGCATCATCTTAATAGGCTTGTATCTAAAGAGCTGGTAATTGGCTTACCTAAGCTCAAGTTTGAAAGGGACAAATTATGTGAAGCATGTCAAAAGGGTAAATAGATCAAGAGCTCTTTTAAACAGATAAATATGGTTTCAATATCCAGACCTCTTGAGTTGATGCACATAGATTTGTCTGGTCCCTCTAGAACTATAAGCCTAGGAGGTAATTACTATGGTCTTGTAGTAGTAGATTATTATTCTCGTTATACTTGAACTCTTTTCATTGCCACCAAGGGTGAATCTTATCATGCTTTTAAGAGACTTGCCAAAGTTATCCAAAATGAGAAGAATTGTTGCATTTCTGCCATTAAATCAGATCATGGGGATGAGTTCCAGAATGATAGATTTGACAAATTATGTGGCAAATTTGGAATCAAGCATAACTTTTCAGCACCAAGGACTCCACAACAAAATGGAGTAGTGGAGAGAAAGAACAGGTTCTTGGAAGAACTAGCAAGGACACTATTGAATGAAACTGAATTGCCTAAGTACTTCTGGGCTGATGCAGTGAGTACAACTTGTTATGTTCTCAATAGAGTGCTCATTAGACCAATCTTGAAGAAGACCGCTTATGAGTTGTTTAAAGGTAGAAAGCCCAATATCTCTCATTTGAAGGTTTTTGGATGTAAATGTTTTATATTGAAAAATGGTAAGGATAACTTGGGCGAACTTGATTCAAAAACTGATGAGGGTATATTCCTTGTTTATTCATTGCCTGGTCAAGCATATAAAGCATATAATAGGAGAATCATGCTAGTAGAGGAATCCATGCATATTGCATTTGATGAAACTAACTAGAGCATGCAGGAAAGTGATAAGACAGGTGTAGATGATGAAGTTCCTACTGAACAAAAGGTTGATACAGAACTACAGAATAAATCATAGAAAACTACTCAACTGTAGGAAAATCAATCAATTGAACCAAAAATTCAATCGATTGAATCTGGTACTGGTGAAGAGAAAATTGGTTCTGAACTGCCTAAGGAGTGGAGAGTGCCTAGGAATCTATCTTTGGACAATGTTATTGTCAACTGTAGAAAGGAGTATTAACAAGAAGATCATTAAATCACTTTTGTGAGCACATGGCCTTTGTATCTCAAGTGGAACCTAAAATCGTCGTTGAACACTAGAGGACAACAACTGGATTAATGCAATGCATGAGGAGCTGAATCAGTTTGCTAGAAATGAAGTCTAGACTCTTGTTCCTAGATCAAAGAAGATGAATGTGATTGGAACCAAGTGGGTTTTCAAGAACAAGCTAGATGAACAAGAAGTCATCGTCAGAAATAAAGCTCAGCTAGTTACAAAGGGGTACAACTAAGAAGAGGGCATTGACTTTGGAGAAACTTATGCACCCGTGGCTATATTGGAGGCAATGAGGTTGCTGCTTGCATGAATGGATTCAAATTACACCAAATGGATGTCAATAGTGTTTTTCTAAATGGATACATTAATGAAGAGGTTTATGTGAGTCAACCACCTAGATTTGAGGATCACAAATATCAAGAGCATTTGTTCAAACTCAAGAAAGCCTTGTATGGATTAAAGCGAGCATCTTGGCAGTGGTATGAGAGGTTGAGTAACTTCTTGCCTTCTCAAGGCTATGAGAGGGGCAAAATAGATAAAACTTTACTCATTAAGAAAACATGCAATGATATTATTCTTGTGCAAATTTATGTTGATGACATTATATTTGGATTCACTAATGAAAATTTGTGTGAGTAGCTTGTAATAGCTATGTAGGGGGAGTTTGAGATGTCCATGATGGGAGAACTTAACTACTTTCTAGGATTGCAAATCAAGTAGTTCAAGCATGAAACCTTCCTTAGTCAAGCCAAGTATTGTGGAGAATTGTTGAAGAAATTTGATATGGAGAATTATAAGCAGACTGCTACACCTATTGCTACTGGATGCTGATGAGGAAGGAGCTAATGTTGATCAAACAAAAGACAAAGGGCTTATAGGATCACTTCTTTATCTTACTGCCAGCAGACCATATATCATGTTTAGCGTGTGTTTATGTGCAAGATACCAAGCTAATCCTAAAGAGTCGCATTACATGGCAGCAAAGAGAAACCTGAAATATCTCAAAGGAACTGCAGATGTTGGCCTATGGTATCCTAGTAAAGTGTCCTTAAACTTAGTTGGTTACTCTGACTCAGATTTTGGAGGATGCAAAGTTGATAGAAAGAGTACAAGTGGAACCTTCCACCTACTTGGATCCAGTTTAATAGCATGGCATAGTAAAAAGCAAGCTTGTGTGGCTTTATCAATAGCAGAAGCAGAATACATAGCTACTTGGAGTTGGTGTGCTCAAAGCCTCTGAATCAAGCAACAACTAAGTGACTTCAGTCTAATTCTTTTTAAAATACCATTTCTTTGTGACAATACCAGTGCAATAAACCTAACAAAGAACCCAATGCAACATTCCAGAGCAAAACATATTGAAATACGCTACCACTTCATAAAAGATCATGTGAATAATGGTGACTACGTAATTCAATTTGTTGCTTTTGAGAAACAATTGGTTGATTTATTTACTAAGCCCCTTAATAAAGAAATATTTAATTTTATTAGAAATGAGTTGGGCATAATTGATTTTAAATATGTTAACTAAATCAGCTTATGCATTTTTGGTCCTTAGTTCAATTTATAGAAAACTAGTTTGATTAATTGAGTCAACAGATTCAATTAATTGATGCTTGACTGCTTTATAATGTAACTGATTAAAAATCTGATTCTGAATAAATTTTGTGCAATTAATTGATCTATGCGAGGTTGATGGCTATAAAGGATCTGATTCTGCAGCAGATGACTTAGTCAAAGGAAAAAGGTTGAATAAGATGAGTCATTCAATGAATGGGGTTGGCATGTGAAGAGTGAGAACGCACATATTGCCACTTGTCATCAATTGATTGAAAGTCAACAAATCAAAAGCTGCTATGAAGAATCTCTGAAGCTAAGTTACTTTTGTTTCAATTTATTATTCGCAGAATCCCAACAAACTGAAATCAATTTTTTGTGTTGTCAATCAATGCTTATACATGCGTTTGGCTTCTTGTGTTTTTCCTTCTCTTTATATACTGCATTGACATGCATTCAAACTCACACCAAAGCACTGCATACTTTCATACATAGCTCTTCTATAGTCCCAACCTTCATCCACTTCAGAAATTTATCAACTCTTCCTACCATGGCCTCCTCATCCAATCCAAAAAAGAGAACCAAGAGGGCAGTTGTTAAGAGAGCTGAACAAATTGATAATAGTGAAACTGGATACCTTGAGAGATGGTTATCATGGAATCAAGAGAGCATTGAAGATTATTATCGTGAATTTAGTAGGAAGGAAATCATCAGGCCAAAATTTATAAGGATGGAATGGCTGAAAGAGGAAAAGTTGGAAGAAGTGAGAGACTTGTTGAAGCATCGGAAGCTTGTGAAGTTTCTCAAACTGACTGGAATACCTACTAGATTTGGTGAAGGTATTTCTCACCTACATGTGGTTTGATGATGATGTGATGTACTCCCAAGTCAAGGGAGTAGACATGCCCATAAATGATGAAGTTTGGCTTGTTGTAGTAGGTCTGAGAAATGCGGGTATAACTATTGGCAGAGGCAACACGATTGACCTTGAAGATTTTAACAAAGTTTAGTTTTTCAAGACTTGTCTATGGAATCCTAATGTTGTAATGAGAGGTTATTCCGTTGGAGGTCTTTCTCTGACTCCATGTATCCTTGACTTGATTATGACCTGGTTGTTGACTCCAAGAGGTTATAATCATGTCATGTTGACTGAAGAAGATTTGATTTTGATGTACTATGTGATGAACAAGATCAAAATCAACTGGATCAATGTGATAAAGGAGCATATTTTTAAGATCAGGAAGAAACTTGAGTACCGTATACCCAATGTGGTCCTTATTTAGAACTTCATTGAGAATTTTGAAGTTGATGTGCAAGGAGAAGTTGTGGAGGCGGTGAAAGCTCAGAATGAGATTACTGTTGCAACCTTGAATAAGATCAGCTTGAAGAAAGTGAATGATGATCACTGGGTTTGTAAAGCTGATAGAGGAGGAGCTGATCAGCAGCAATATCAAGAGAATGATGGAACTGGAACGAGTGTCGCTGCTGTTGCTACTGTTGGAGGAGGATTTGATCCTGCACAATTTGCGTATATGTCTAGCAATCCTCCAGTAGAAGAAGAATGTTCTTTCTCTAGGTTTGAACAAATGATGATAAGTAAGATGCACACCATTGAAAGTGAACAAAGGAGCCACCATCAATTTTGTGAGACACGCTTTCATAAGAGGATCAGGTTGAAGGCATCCAACATAAGATTGGACAAATGTTCTATGGACTAGAGGAGTAGGTCTTTTTCATGCATATGATAGTTGGCCCCTTCCCTTCCATTTGATGAAGTCAATGGGGCAGAAGTATGCGTGTTGTTGTGATGCATTAAGATGCATTAGGGTGTGTTTCTTATTATTATTCTGTGTGTTGTCCTTCTGTCTTTATGTTGTATTTTCTCTATTGTTGTTGCTATATTATTGCTGGTTTATCCAACTTTGTTGATCTCTGGTTTGAGTTGTAGTTAGTTTTGTTTTAATCATGAAGTTTGGCTTGTAATATGTTATGTACTATGAAATCAATTTGTTAGTGAAATTCGGTTTGAGTACTCATGTTTAATACTATTTTTATATTTTCAAGGAGTATCAAACAATGGGAGAGCAATTACAAGCTACTAATTTAAACTGGTTTGAAAACTGTAGAAAAACAATCAGTTGTTTTTTAAGTTCAATCAACTTATTTTTCTATGAACCTGTTGTGCTTACAATTTTTTTAATCAATTGTTTTTAGATTTCAATTAGTGCAGAAATATACTAATGCAGTTTATGTAGGTTAGCTTCAGTGCAACTCAACACACACTTGATTGCCTTCATCAAATTGGGGGAGATTGTTAGCACCGAAGCTTGCTAACTGATTTGATGAAGTCAATATGGATCAAAACTTGCTAAGTGGACTAGTTGAAGCCTTCATGGATCTTGATGGTAGTTTTGGTTTAGAACTTAGGTTGGGTGTGTGTGAGTAGGTTTTGGTTCAAAACCATGAGTTGTATGATATATCAATAAAAGTAAAGCTCTATAAATTCACCTTGTTTTACAATTTAATAATTGGAACTAAAATGAGGTTTAATAGATATTCAAAAACATATGTTGAGAGTAAATTTAGTTAACTATTTTTCAGAAATCAATTTACTGGATTCTTTTTAGTGTCATAGAAAAATCAATTGATTTAATGTTTAAATCAATTGATTGAGTTTTTGACAAATTTAAAAACCAGTTTTCTTATATAAGGGCCACATGCGTTTTCTATTGTACCTAAGACATTCGATTGAATCCTTTGAGAAATTTTAAGTGATAAAAGTATGCCCTTACTGTGAGAACACATTTGACTTGATTTTCAAACAAGAAAACCTCAAGAACTTAAATCTTGGAGCTTTGGATTGAGTGGGTTTTCGTGTAATCTTGGTTCTGAACTAGAGCTATGTCTTCTACACTGATTGTCATCTGTTTGTAATCTGTTTATGTCTAGAAGTTCTGTTGGTTTTGTTCTATTTTGATATCTCTTGTATTGAGAGTGGTATGGTTGCAAATTACATAGGGTTTGTGATCTGTAATTGTGGGTTTGTTACCCAAATTACACAGGGTTTGTAATTTGGGTTGTGCAGTAGGGTTCTGCACTGTTTTACAGCGACTGTGGGGTGCAGTAGGCTGTGTGCTACAGGGTACAGTGTTGACGTGCAAGAAGCAAGGGTAATTGTATTGTATTGAATATATGTTGGCGATCTTTTTAGTGGAATTCTTTGCTTGTTGGCAAAGGACTGCATGTAGCCCTTGAGGAAGGGTGAACTAGTATAAATCTTTGTTTTCTTGATCTCTCTTTCTCTCTTCTTGATCGCTTTTCATATTTTTTGTTATACGTTTAACTAATTGTTCATCACGCTCAATCAATTGTTCATTCTGCTACTATTATTTTTATGTTCTCTGAAATTGATTATTCTTGTCTTGGAATCTATTGACTTTTGTTGTGCACTTCAGAATAACACTTTTAGTAGTTTCAATTAAGAACTTTCATTCTAAACTTTAATACTTTGCATCTTTTGCAAAAATTTTTGAAAGCTCAATTCAGCCCCCTCTTGAACTTGGCGTAAACTTGTTTTCAATTGGCAGAGTTCAACCCAAATAAAGACACAGTGAGAGTAGAAGCGATTGAAAGAATATAAGTTTGCTTCTTTGTCCCTGCCAGTTCCTTGTAGCTCCTAAACTCCTGTTGACAAAGGAGAAAATTGAACTAGCAAACACCACATTCAACAGAGAAGGCTTCACAAAGTTTTACTTATTGGTTCTGTCAATTTTGGAACATGTACCTTGACATCATACTGGAGGCAAGGCACATGTCGGTGTGCTTCAAGAAGTCTGAGGTGCATGGCTACATAAAGGCAGGTCCAATAGAGGTGTTGGAAGTGGCGAGGGAGTACGTAGAGCCGTTGGAAGACACACTCAAGTAGAAACTTGTTCCCAATTTATTATACATGAATTCGCTCTTTCTTGGTTGGTTCGAGCCCCAACGAATGGGATTCTTTCTTATTAAGAGCTTTGTAAACATAGCAAGTGCTAATCAAGCCACACTTCTTATTTCAACAACTTACCTGTGGACATGATGGTTGTGGTCACCATGCACAAGTTGATGGCTCTGTTGATAACCAATACAAATGGCATCGGCACCACCAGTGTCATCCAAGCCTTAAAACACTTTCAAATGTGTCACGAGAAAACTTGGTGATTTTCACAGAGATGGAAGAATTTTTTTGGGGTCTCCAAAATGATGAAGAGGCACGCAAACCAAAAAGTGAAGATGTTTTCAGGCACGATGATGAAGAGGCTACTCTTTCCGATGGAGAAAAGAGTAACGTGGTTGGTGGATGGACCAAAATTCAAGAAACTAATGAAGATGAACAACCCAAAGTCTAGGCGTTAAACCCCGCTATTTTATCCAAAGTCTAGGCATTAAACCCAGCAATTTCACCCAAAGCCCGGGCGTTAAACCCGACACTGTCACCCAAAGCCTGGGCGTTAAACCCGACACTGTCACCCAAAGCCTAGGCGTTAAATCCAGCAATTTGACCTAAAGCCTAGGTGTTAAACCCAGCACTGTCACCCAAAGCTTAGGTGTTAAACCCAATAATTTCACCCAAAGCCTGGGCATTAAACCCAGCAATTTTACCCAAAGCTTGGACGTTAAACCCAGCAACTTCACCCAAAGCCTGGGCGTTAAACCCAACAATTTTTCTATTTTCACATCCTATTTTTATGTCACACCTCCAAAATTAAATATTTCAAAAATTAAAAATATTAATCTGACAAACAATTTTGTCTTTAGAACTACGTGATCTCTGATTTTCCATCGTGAATGGAAATACGTAGGAATAAGGGCAATACTTATCGGGCCCAACAAGTAAAAAACATTTTATTTTGTTGCTTTCTTCATTTTTATTTCATTTTTGGGGAAAAATAAAAATTTCGGAAAACACATTCATTTTACTTATTCAATTAAAGGTCGCGTCTTCGGACGGGCGTTGTAGGGTGTTAATACCTTCCTTACACGTAACCAACTCCCAGACTTTAATCTAGTTTTGCAGACCATTTTATTTTCTTTGGTTTTTCCATAATAAATTATTGTGGCGACTCCTCTTTTTGATAAATTAGTTGTTCTTTTCATCGCCGTCTCCGTCGTGATCCCGGTTGCGACAAGCTGGGAGTTACCTTGGACACATGACACTCTCCCAACGGAGAGGATCCTTTCTGCTCATGGCCTACAACTTGTCAAGCTCTTATTGGAGAGTTTTTGAGAAACTTACAAGACAAGTCATCTTTTGGCCTATAAATAGGTGACTCTTGTAATTGAAAATGTTGCTTTTGAATGAATAAGAATTAAAGTGTTGTCCAAATGCCTCTTCTTGTTCTAGAAATTATCTCTAGAGTAGTCTCAATTTTCAAGACTCTCTCTAGTTTCCTCCTAAGTGTGTTGGCCTAACCTCACACCTAATTCACTTTGAAAGCACATACATCGACAAAAACAATTCTCCCACTGCATCTACTCCAATTCACATTCGAACATCGAATCTCCAAGAAGAAGTACATTGAAGCATGTAATTGAATAGAATTGTTTCATTTGGCATCAAATCTTAGGTTCTTCAAGAGATAAGTGCTTCTTCCAATTTTTCATCAAACCATGTTGTTTACATGATGTTTTGCTTGTCTTGAATTGTTTCCACCATTTGATATGTTTGTTTTTTCTTTTAATCAGTTCAAACATCGTGTTTCATCTTGAACCATCCAAAACAACAAACTATAGGTGTTCTTGTTTTCCTATTTATGCTACAGTGATATTCTTTTGCTTTTGTTCATTTCAATCAGTAAAATCACTTTGTTTTTAAGTATTTTACAGTTATAATTCGTTCTTGTCATTTTCTAAGCATGTGTTTCCAATTATGTCGTAAACTCCATGTTTAGAAACTAGTTCACAAAGTGTTCGATGAAATGCTTATACTATGTCTACTATGTCTTTGTTAAAATTTCTAGTCTAAATTGTACTTGTGTAGACCTTTGTGTGCTTTTCCTTTTATGTGTTTGAGTTCTTAATCTTGTTATTAGATCATTAACAAGTTCCTTAGAGTTAGTTTTATATTATGTCTTGATGTTATTTTCAAACTCATTCAATTCTTTTGGTTTTAATTTTCCTGGAGTTGCTTCGTAAACTGCATTGGCTTGGAAAATTTATTTTGAACGGTATACGCATTACATTCATGTGTGTCAACATCCAATTTCGTCCAGGTGGAAAAAAATGTTTCTTATGAATTCTCGAAAAAAATAAAAAAATCAGTCATTTAATTTAAGTTGGATTTTATTATTTCTTATTATATTTCTCTTATTTAAAAACTTATAAAAATATAATCTTTTGTTTTATTGTCTTTCTCTTTTATTTTTATTTTAGAATAAAACATAAAAAGTATATGATTTGAGTTTTTTTATCCTTTTTATCATTTTAGGAAAAAATTGTAGGAATAATCATAAGGGGGTTGAATGGAGCCTGAAGTCAATTCGTTGTAAACAGAAAACGACCAAGCAAGATCGTCCAAGGCAAGAATATATAAGCATAGATGAAACAATTTATATAAGCAAGAATATATAATCTCTTGAGCTACGTTCATTTCTTCCTTGAACAAACCGTTCAAAAGGTTTCACTATATTATAAACGTTTACATCGACTATACAAACCTCTCCAGGTTACACCGAGTACACAAACCTCTCCAGGTTATAACGAGTATACAAACCTCTCTAGGTTACAACAAGTACACAAACCTCTCCAAGTTATAACGAGTACATAAACCTCTCTACGTTATACTAGTCTCAGTCTCCCCTGAGATCAAGACCACTCAGGATTTAAAGAAAAACTCTCAAAAGAGAGAACAATGAAAGCTCACAAGGGCTTACTTCACAATGGTGAAGAATCACACAATGGTTTCGCACAACCCAAAACTCTATATGCTCTCAGTAGCAAATGTACAATAAACGCTCAAATATTTAGTAAGTTCTCTATCTCTTCACTATAGTGTACAATGTATTCCTCTTTCTTTCTTGTTATATTCTTCAACTTGAAATTGATCCTTTATATGTAGCTCTATACAAATTAGACGTTGGATGCTTGAAAGGGAAATCTTAACCATCTAATGATGAAACTAGTTGTTGGAAGAACAACTTCTATTCTTGATTCTACATTAAAGCTGACTTCATCTACATATAGAAACAATTTAAACAACACAAAATATCTTTGATTTGAAACAATCAATTACTTTTAAATATTCCATAATAATTTGAATAATTTCCATTATGAACAAATTTGAACGTTAAGGCACAATATGGTATAAAATCTTATTTTGATATTTCTGTGAAACACACTTTTACTTGTTTTTCATATTTAGAAACAAATCAAATTAAAGTTGTGTGTAGCAAAATCATATTGAATTGCTTTTGTATTTGGTTATAGCCATATAATAGTCCAATCTTAGTTTAAAAAAGTTTTTACAAATACATATAGGTAACAAAATACACTAAATCAAATTATTTTTATTATAAGTAAAGATTGATAAAATTATGGACCAGGGTGGAGATAATGATTTGAGCTCAAAATAAAATTGAAATCAGATTTTAAAATAATTTAAAACATTTACTATCTTTATATTTATTTATTATTAAATTTCCTCTTCTTTTAATTTTAAACAAAATTAATATAATCAAATAATAGTAAATAAACACTTATCTGGGTCTGCAATTCATTCGTACATACTCATCATGCTAAGAGATCTGTGAATATTATTGTAACATGTTAGATCATCAAATACAACCACATACTTGGAGTATTGTTATCATCAAAACTTTATTTGATGATTAGACCATCTAAAAGGACTTTGGATCATCTAATGATTAAAAAAAAATATACATGTTTTCATTTGTTTTATCATTTTTACTTTATTTTTAAAAAAATCAAAAAAATATAAAGTCTCATTTCATTTTCATGATTAATAGAGAAGAAAAAAAAAAGAAAATTTGGTCCATTATAAAAAGACTGAAGTTTTTATTAAGGCTCGGCCCATTAGGTTTAACATAAAAAAATATATATATGATTTGTTGTTTGCACACTTTCTCATCCTCCCCATTCCCGCTCTCTACATTTGGGCCAGCATGTCGTGACACAAATCCCCTCATCTTTCTCTTCACGCTACTCTCTCACGCCATCCGTTTTCAACAACAAATCATATATATATATATA
>Ga0099824_1008239_pt1 | contig 13413 bp, 5 predicted proteins | sample SiratrowhiteBW_FD_76837 | JGI IMG/M metagenome (GOLD analysis project Ga0099824, IMG submission 76837) | Root nodule microbial communities of legume samples collected from California, USA - Siratro white BW | ecosystem: Host-associated > Plants > Roots > Nodule | place: USA: California... | reverse complement strand
TGTGTGTGTGTACAAATGAATTGCATCATTAATTTCCTCGATCCAAGTAGTAGTTATGAAGTCTGAAAATTACTGATTGATTTTTTCATTTTTATCATAGAAGTCCAGTTTGGCAATCTTTTCACTCTTTTACGGGGTTGGTTTTTCCTAAATTTCAATTTGGCATGTATAAGGATGTAAAGATAAATGAAAGAATACGCAATAATAAAGTGTGAAATTTCGGAAGGCCGCATCATTTGTTTCTTCGTGTAAACATGTGACTCCTGTGATTTCTCTGTACTTTTTTATCAGTTTCATTCCCTTTGCTAAGTTATACAATGACGAAATTAATCACATCAGATATTTTATTTAAGTTGGCTGTGCTTGTCTCTAAAGCAAAACTTATTTTGCCAGCTGAGAACAGAAGTGAATAGAGTTTTGGAAGTTGCTCGAACAGGCAAACTAATTGGGGCCAGTCTAGATGCAAAGGTTCATATCTATACATCTGAAGCCAGCCTGGCATCCCAATTACGCGAACTATGTGCAGCCAAAAATGATGCTGATACACTGCACCGTCTATTCATAACATCCCAGGTATGTCTGTCGCAGAGTGGTTTCCCTCTTAGAAACTAGTTGACTTGAACATTAGGACGTCGGAACTATTAAAATCTTGTTTAGGACGCATCAAATTATGATTCTTGGTTTGACATTGCAATAGAATAAATTCTTGCCAATTGAGCCTTGAGGCACAATAGAATAATTTCCATTACGTAGTAATTTGATTGACAATGTGCAGGCGGAGATTCTTCCCTCATTGGAAGATACGCATACTGTAAATATACCATATAGTGGTGAATGCCTAATTCAAGGGAAGAGTAAAGTCTGGATTGGTATATCTCGTGCTGAGGGTTCTAAGTGTGAAAGATGCTGGAATTACTCACAGCAGGTTGGATCATTTTTGGACCACCCTACTCTCTGCAGTCGCTGCTACGATGTTGTTGCTGTTCAGACGCCCCCTCAAGTAGCAGCAGTCAGTTAAGATTTTAGAACCAAAGTTGTTTTAGTTCCAAAATGTCATTTTTTTCTCACTACTTCACTGGTATATGCATTCAATATAAGTAACTCTTGAATGTCCCAGTTATTTATTCCAAACTAATGTCATTTTTTGTTCACTACTCATCTGGAATAAATAATTATTGTATGCACTGAGCACAACTATACCTAATTCCATTCAAATTTTGACCTTTTTATTTATGTTTGCCTGTATGTAGGTCAACAAAGTGGGAATAACCCAAATAAACTATGGACATGTGTTGATTGAATTGTGGTTAAAATTGATTTTGAAATAACGGGAGTAGGACTGTGCTTTTTTAAGAATGTTTGTATATTTCAAATAAAATTTGATTATTTAATTGCAAAATTATATAAAAGAAATTTTCTTTTTATATACATATTTCATATTCCTATTTTATTTTTAATTGTATTTTAATATTAAAAAGAACAAAAATAAATTATCTAAATATTAAAAGTAACTTTTCACATATTATAAACTATTCATATTTTTTAATAGCACAGTATATTATAAAGGAAAATAATCTTTTTGACCACTGTAACTACTATATTACATTTCAGTTTTAAGAGTATTATAGTTAAAAATAAAATTTTATATTTATAAAAAATAAAGAGAATGAAAAGTAAAATGATAATTATGAAATGATTATAAAAATTTGGTGGATGTCAACTTATCATTACTCTTTTAATATCTTTTAATAATTAAGTATATTGAAACCACAATATAATAATATATATATATTAACAAATAAAGTATAAATAGACATATAGCTTTCACTCCAAAGTAATTATTAAATTAAGAAAACATATGTATAATATGTTGACTTTTGAAATAGAATGTAAGTGTATAGTGCATGTATTTTTTAACTTCGGTGATTTTAATAGATTAATGTTCCAATATAATTTAGTTGAATATAACTTTCTGTGGACGTGTTGCAGATATATTAATTTTAAATGAGTTTTTTTCCGTCTGTAAATGTATTTCTTTTTATCAGAAAACGCAAAGTTATGGGTAATTCACTGAAAATATATTGTCAATTACTTTTCTCCACTTCCATATTTTCCTCTTAAACCTCTAATTATTTTGAAATATCCATTTTATCCTTGACAATTTATGTCTCTTGTCATTTTTGTGCTTCTTTTAGCTGGGAACTTGTAAACTCTCAACTTATAATCTTTTGTGTAAGTTATAATTTGTTGTTAACACAGAATATGTGTTGATGTAGCTCATTTGGTATTCAATAATCTGAAAGTAAAAAAAAACTTAACTATCCAAAAATGAAAAAATAAGTTAGTTTTTAATTATACAAACTAAAATATATTTTCATTTAAGACAATTCCAAATATATTTTCGAATTATATAATCTAAAAAGAAAACATTAATTTGAAATTGTATAATATAAAATATATTAGAAATTTGAAAAAAATTATAATTTTTAACATTTCTCGCCGTTTATGGATGTATAGAAAGAAGAGACAAAGGTGGAGTAATATATGTGCTTGTAATCCTTGAGGATAGAAAACAATCTATAGATAAAAAAATACCATGGAAATAAGGAGAAGCAATTTTGTATTGTTTAGCTGGTTAATTTATTTCTTTCAAACAACATCCTGAGCTGTGTTTCACCACCAATCCAGGCACACTAAATCATTTTAGAGAAAGAGGGCAGGAGGCTTAACTAGACAGCATACAAATTAATCTGCCAATCTCTATTAGTAACATTACACACAAATAATGATTTACCCAGATTCAAGCATAGTCCAATGCACCTGGTTATTTACTTTGAATATCTCAATTTTTATTCTTTAATATCTGTCAAACACTTCCTTATTTACAAGACAGAGATTGATCCACTTCAAAGTAAACTTCAAAAGAAGCAGTTTTTTTAAGATTTGAGCACTTATAAAATTAAAACTAAAAAGTACTTTTTTAATTAAGGGATGTCAAGAGTAAAGCCATTTTTAAGATAATGTCACTTGTTACTTATTTTACATTAAATATTTTAAATTAACTAATATTAAATTTTAAACATATTTTATACAGTAGAAATGAAAACTTTCAAATTTGAACACATCAAAAATAAACTCTGATCAAATAAATAGTAGATAAAATAATATAAAAATAAAAATAGCACATTTTTATACACTAAATTAAATATAATTTATATTTTTAAGAGAATTTAGTTTTATTAGAATGGTGTATTAATAGGTTGCAGAGTCCCACATCTTGCACAAAGAGTGAACAAATTTCTCCGCCTTTTAAAAACCATCACTTTAATTGCACGCTTCTGTGTATTGGGAGACCCTCATTACTGATTCAGGTTTTTTGCTTCAAAATCGGCTTCAGTCTTCGTTATCAGAGATATTCTTGCTGTTCTAACTCTCTTTTTGGATTGAATATGTCATTCTTTTCTGGCTATACCATTTTCAAGTTGCTTCTTCTGGTTTAATATTGTTGTTCTTGGAGATGCCTTTGGTATCTGAACCTCCTACAAGATTTTGGCTCTATTTGCATGGCTAAATCTTGAACCCTTCAAGATACTAGGAGGGATAGGTGCATCATCATTCTTCTTCTTCTTCAATTGTCTCTGTATCTTGTATTTCATCATTTCAAGACTTTCCAGCTCTTTTATCTTGTATTTTTTAATTTTAAATAATTATTTAAAAAAAATACAAAAATAGTCTTTTAAAAATATACAAATATCTTTTTAATCTTTTCAAAAATAAGAATTTATAAAAATAAATAAAAAACTGACATGTATAATAATGTACAATAGATTAAAAAATCATAAATTTGTGACTGTGACTGTACTTTGTTGGTTTAAATAAACTACTATTAGTTCTCCAAGATTAATTTTTATAGATTTTTTTTTATTACTAAAAAGTATAATGATTTATTTTGTCGAGGACTGATTCCTACAAAAGAAATCTAAAATAACTAAAAACACTGAAAAACTAAATCATATACAATCTAATATAAAAAAAGATCAAAGCTACCTCTTCGAAAAGAAAAGAGAAAAAAGACAGAGTTTTTATGAAAGTAAAAAAAAAAAAAGATTAAGAATAATTTCATGTTGTCATTTCAATAAAGCATTGGAAAATAATATTTAACGAACAATAATTTTATTCAACATGATAAAGAGTAAATTTTATATAATTTTGTTATTAAATAAAAAATTGTATCTCCTTAGAATTATTCAAAAGAAAAGTATGAATATCCGGAATCTGAGGTGGTCAGACAGGTCTTTCTACAGTTTCATAGGTCCACGTGACTGAAGGCACCCATGTCCTTAAGTAGGCAAGATCTTGTTCTTTGCCAAACATAAGGTATCAGACACTTACACAGTCATACAATAAAGAAAAATAAATTTAAAAGATAAAGTAATATAAATAAAGTATACAGAACAACACTTAACAGTAATAATACCCTTGGTATTTGCTTCTTATTTACTAAATGCTTGATAATTTAATACTGGAATTTAAATATACTTTTATTATTTCACATATTATGGTAGAATTATAAATTTTAAGAAATTTGTCATACTAAAAAAGAATAAAGTACATACATAAGCATTACCACAAATAAATTTGAATAAATAATATAACAAAGTAGTTAAGAACAATTCATAGTAAAAATAGATAATAATCAGTGTAATTAAAAATAGAATAAAGCCATCTCCTAGGAAGAATAATAATAACTCAGAATAAAACCCCATATCTCAGACACAGTAACACTTCCAAGCTTTGAGCAAGCAAACCCTCACTTCCTTTGGCGGCTCTCAATTTTTCGAACCCCCAAACCCTAGTTCTGTTTCCTTTATAATAAATAATTACACTTTCATACGTTTTAAGGCGTATTATTATTCATGCGGTATTTTATTTATTTTTGGGTTTGAAAGAAATCAAGTAAGAGAGAGTGGGTTGTAGCTCGGTGGAGAAAGGAAGAGAGAAGACAATGGAGGAGTCGTTAGGGCAAAAATGGAAGCAGCGAGAGTTTACTTTGGCATCAGTTTCTGACCTATCTTCCGCTCCTCCTTCCGCTTCGCCGGGAACCGCTCACTTCGACTCCGACGGTCTCCAAATTCGTGACCAATCTAACCAGATTGAACTCAGTATCGATCCTCCAACTGTTCAGGTTCGTTTTCACCTTCGCTTAGTTATTGCAAAAGTAAAACAAGATTCTTTTTAGCCGTAGTACTATGCTGTGCTTTTTATCTTATACGGCAGCATAGTTATTTTTTTTTTTAATTCTTTGTCGTTTTCTTGTTTTTTTTCCTTGGAATTTTAATGCTGGGTTTTGCTTTCTTTGTTCACTGGATAAGCAATAGCGAAACATTCAATGAATTAAATGACAATCTTCATTAGGATCTCTTAATCATTATTAATTTGTGGTTTAACCTCACAGTTGTTCAAGCTGAGTCCTGTTCGATCTGTTTGCGTGGTGGAAGGATCTGACGACGGTAAAAAGGTTCGGAAATGAAATCATTGTAAAATTATCTATTATCTTGGATTGGGACTGTAAAATAATTACAATGTGGTGTTTGTTTGTGCATGAATAGTGGATTTTAAATTGTTTTAATGCAATTTAATGTTATATCTATTGCCCCAATAGGCACACTATTTTATCTCCATGTGTCTTGCAGTACATTTCATTGATGTCAAACTCTTGTGTCTGAGTTTTAGTTAGACTCCTACAATTATTGGTTGTTAGTTAACTAATTATCAGTCTTTTTTCCCTGGTAAACTTCCATAATCTTTTGGATGGAGAAGTTAGTGAGGTTGAGATCTAATGTAATTTTTTCCCTGCATTGAGCAATAATGTCAGAGTTTTAATAGAGCTCAAAAGGTTTGAAGAAAATAAAGTTTTTTTTTTGTAAGTTTTCACTTTATGAACTTATAATTTTCTGAATTATTGATATAGGATTTGGTCATTTATTAGTTTGATCTTATTTAACACTAATGTACTATCTCACTCGTTTGATTTTGTTTTGCTATTTTGTTTTATGAATGCTCAATAAGTTAGCATAAACTCTTGCCGTTTCTTAATTTGTGTTTGTTTGAGCGCTTTAGTAGTTGTATTTTTGAAACAGGCATCGTATTCCAGGGGAGTCAGTATCCAGTTTAGAGATGAGGAGGACAGTGCAGCCTTCCATTGTGTAGTCCAACAATGGAAGAAGGAAGTCAATGCTCAAGGTGCTGCTTTGAAAATTTTGTAATACTTGTTGTGGAATGGTTTTTTGTCATATGGCACTATTCCACCAACAAGGGTGTTTATTGTGTTTGCATTTATTGTTGTTATTGTTATTATTATTGTTATTTTATTTAATTGCTTCTGGTCAAGTTTGTAGTCTGAGTGAATGAGTGATACTTATGTATTAGACCTGTAAAACATGGATTGTAGAGGTGTAAGCCTTTTATTTTTAATGTTTTATTATTTTGAAACTTTTTTTCCTTCATCATATTTGTAACTTCTCTGCTGCTGTCTAAACAAATTTTCTTCTTTCATGCACTGATTATTTCTCTGTTGATTATATATTTTTTCATTTTAAACATGGGACATGATCATAGATGTCCTTTTATCTTTATTTTATTCTCATAAGGTTCTTTTCAGTAAAATTTGATATTGTTTAACTTTATGTTTGTTTTATCAATACAGGAGGAAATGGGCAAAATGGAACTATTACAACTTCTAAAAGCAAATTTGATGAAAAGATAGAGTCATCATCCGCAAAAATGTATTTTCATTATTATGGGCAACTTCTGCATCAGCAAAATATGTTACAGGACTATGTGCGGACAGGTTATACCTTTTTATATCATTGTGGTCCCCATTTTGTTTGAATTCTACTTATATATGTTACTTATGTGACATTAATTATTGTTTCCAGGCACCTATCATGCTGCTGTTATTGAGAACCGATCTGATTTCACTGGTCGTGTTGTAGTTGATGTGGGTGCTGGTAGTGGTATTTTATCATTATTTGCTGCTCAGGTAAGCTCATCATATTATTTGGGTCTAAGTCGGTTTGTGGCATGTGATAAGTGTCTTCAAAATATAATGAAATTTCAATATGTTTCCGTTCCTCCTACAATCAGAGCTTTGTCAAGTTCTTGTCATTCTAACATTCATTTTTAGGCTGGTGCAAAACACGTTTATGCTGTGGAAGCATCTGAAATGGCAGAATATGCACGGAAACTTATAGCTGGAAACCCTACACTAGCTCAACGAATTACAGTGAGATCTGTTTCGTAGTTTTTTGCTATAATTGTTATTTATTAGGTACTTTTTATTCATGGAGTTGTTTTATTTAATAATTATACATAGGTGATCAAAGGCAAAGTTGAGGAGGTTGAATTGCCAGAGAAAGCAGATATTCTGATATCTGAGCCCATGGGTAAATTCATATTCTACTTTCTTCCAACAAACTTGAAAATAGTGCTGATTTTCAATGTATACTTTATATAATTGTCAAATTTGTGGTCTGTAGTCGAGAGTGAAGTTGTAGTAGCATGGCATGATGAAATTCCACCCTTTTATGGATTGGAACTTTTGTTTGTTATGCAGGCACCTTGTTAGTCAATGAAAGAATGCTGGAGTCCTATGTCATTGCTAGAGATAGGTTTCTCGTTCCCACGGGAAAAATGTTTCCAGCTCTGGGAAGGTAAGTTAGCACCCTTCTGTCTTTCTTGGAACTTCTAGCATGTACAATAGTAAATGAGATTTTCCTAGGGCAAGTTATTGGCAAATAATTTTCTGCTAATCCAAAGTGTCATTTCTAATTAAATTTTTTTTGACCCCAAGCCTAGTGACGTGTTAACAAATTTTATAAATAGTATCTATTTCTATTTCAAAGATAGTTCACAATAATATGGAGTACATTATGTTTAAAAAATGGTTATTGGATGCTTGAGGCGAAAAACTTAATTTTCAAGGTCTTGTTGCTTACTTGTTCTGAATGATATATTCAATTCTATTATCATAGGATTATGGGTGCATTTGGTTAAATTATTTGAAAACATTTCTGTGTTAAACTTTAATTTCGTGAGCTATTTTTTGTAACATGAGTGAAGCAGGAAGACTTTTTCATTTTTACCTGAACTAACTTCTTTCATTGTAAATTGTTTTAAACTTAATTATCATAGAATTATCTAAACATGTGTTAAAATAGGAACATTTTTTTCCTTAAAAAAGCAAACAGTCCTTTTATTTGTAATCATCTTGATATTATATTGTCTTCTCCTAACCTTGAATTTATTGTTGGTGTAGGATTCACATGGCACCTTTCACTGATGAATATCTATTTATAGAAATTGCTAATAAGGTGTGTAAACAACGTGCCTTTGTTTATATTTGTAGATGAGTGTCTGCCGTTTGTTCTGTAGCTAATACATGGAGAAGTGTGTGCTTATTAGTTGTTTCTTGAAATTATAGTGCATTATTTATACGCCTCCGGAGAGATTTTTTTTCCATCTGGAATTGGCATCAATGTAATGGAAGAGGCTAATCTTTGTAAAAGAGTATTTACTGGATTAAAAGAAGCCAGTCTGAAGGTCTCTTACTTAGATTTGCTTCAGTTGTCCAGTTCAATGGATTTGAATGATATTCAGCTATGATTCCTTACACTAAAAAGAGATTAGGAAAAAACCAGCAACATCTTTTGCTTCGTACAATGTATTCTGATTTCATATTTTGTTTAGAATTGCTGCTTTCTGATTGTTCCTTTCCGTGTCTCTTTGTACACTTCTTTTTTTCAGGCACTGTTTTGGCAGCAACAGAACTATTATGGTGTTGATTTAACATCCCTACATGGGACTGCATTTCAAGGATACTTTTCTCAGGTACTATGTTTTCTGAAATTTACCAATTGGTTTGGGGAGGATCCCTCCTAAACAGGGAAAGGTTAAATGTGATATTATCTTCTAGTCTTAGTATTTTGTATTACTAATGTACTATATATTGGTTTTGTTGCCATAAATTAGTCTGTTATAGGAGGTTTTATGTCACTAATAATGGGATCTTTTCATTTCTTTTGCTCCATAAAGCCTGTGGTGGATGCTTTTGATCCAAGACTGTTAATAGCTCCTTCAATATTCCATGTGATAGACTTCACCAAAATAAAGGTAAGAACAATATTTTTTGTTTAGAGTCCATTTCATTTTCTGAGATTGTCTCATTCTGGTAATTTGGTGTCTCATTTTCGATTGCGTTCGGTTTTCCATGTAATTGATTAATTTTTTAAAGACAAAGTCCCGGTTTTCTCTTGTAATTGTTTCGTGAGTTATTTTCTGAAAGGAGAAATTCTTTGAAACTACAAAATGGCATGCATTTTTCTGGTTATGAATCGTTGGCTTTTTATTAGTAGTATACTGTTGGCGAGGGACTTAATCGTGTTCAATGCTTGCGGTAAAGTTGACTACGAATTATTTATCACTGACAATCACTTTTTATATTGTAGGAGGAAGAACTGTATGAAATTGATATTCCTCTGAGATTCATAGCCTCTGTGGGCACCAGAGTGCATGGTTTAGCTTGTTGGTTTGATGTGCTGTTCAATGGAAGGTACATGTACCTCTTAATTTGTAAGGTCTAGCTTGCATTTTATTTAGAAGTTTTGGTTACTGTTCTGATCTGTTGAGTTTTCTGTAATTATTACAAATCAACAGTACTGTGCAAAGGTGGCTTACCACTGCTCCTGGGTCACCGACAACCCATTGGTACCAGTTGCGTTGTGTTCTCTCACAGCCAATATATGTCATGGCTGGACAAGAAATTACTGGCAGGCTTCACTTGATTGCCCACAATGCACAGAGTTATACAATATATTTAACATTGTCAGGTTGGTAATTGTCTGTTTTCTTTTCCTTATTATTCATATACCTGCACCATCATGTTAATGGACAAAATTTCAATTTGCATTTAGCTAAAATGTGGGGTCCTGGTGCTGAACAAGGGGGAATTCTCCAAACGTCTTCATGTAAACTTGATCTGAAAGAACCCTATTATAGAATGTCTCAACCACAGGCTTATGCATTAGCCCAAGATCAACAACCTCAACTACTTTTTCCATCGCAGGTATGAAATTTACTATCTCTTCCCATACTCACTCAGTGAGTTGAAATTCAGAGAACAAATTGATTCTAGATTTTTCTGTACCACGTCTGTATAATTTGTTAGATTAAATTTAGGGGAAAATACAGGAAGAATGACGTAGTAGGAAATCTTAACAAGTATATTTTCAGTCTTTGAGTAAAGTATTCCCATAGTCATTACCACGAGACTAGTCTCTCAAGTATATATTAATATTATTGAGAACTGACCAAGAAGTCCAATAACTGTTCTCTGGGATTAAAATACTACTAATAAGCTTACAGGCAATTAATCAACGTCTGAAATATTTTTTAATATAGTTTCAGTAATTGATTAATGTGTAACTGACACCGGTTGAATTAATCAATCTTGAGTCATACTCCTTTATGTTGATTAGTTTTTTCTTAACTTGAAATTTATTTGTTAGTGCAAAATTGGAATTTGCCAACTAAAGAAAATGAGACGGAATCTTGGCCATATGTCCATGTGGCTCCCTAGGACAGCTAGTTGTTGGATGAATTGTATTAATGACTTAAAGAAATCCAATCTCGACTTTTGTTTTATTATTTTTAATGTACTTAGTTTTATTGTTTATGTTGTGTCAGTCGCCCTGACTTTACTTGACAGGATATACATATTCAATCTCAGGATTTAGATGAACCCGAATTAGTACAACAGCCTTCGCCTAATTCATGTGTCCAGATTGATTCACTGATGCAGAATATTTAGTTTCACAGATCCTAACCCAAATTTCTATTTGTAACGTGAGTTTCATGTTGGGTTTGCCCTGCTGCAACCCAAATTGCCTGTAAATTACATTGTGTTCAATCTATTGTGGGTGATTATCAACCTCACTCATATTTTAACCGACAAATGTATCGAATTTCATGTCTGCCAAAATTTACCGAGCTGTTGAGTTTAAGTGTTACTTCCATAGTCAACCATACAAAATTTATTTCATCAAAAACTTGTAATCGATATTTTAGAAATGGAGATTCACTCGGCTTGTAATAATGATTCAAAATCATGATTTCTATAGCATAAATCACTTTCCAATTGAAAATTTAGTTTTATTGGAAATTTTAATATGAATTGGTTGAATGTTTGAAAGTGAAATATGATTTGTTTTTAATTGTTTATATAAATTAATTCAGAATTTTTAAATGCTTTTTACTGTTTGCATGATTTAATTTAAAAATGTTTTTAAAAATTAAAATTTTAATATTAAACTTTAAATATCAATTATTGAAAAAAAATATATATGTTAATTATTCAATAATTTATTGGGCGAGACGGTGGAGAGGAAAGTCTTGTTTCAACAGTTTCATGTCTTTAAAAATAAACAAGTTTCCTTATTTTAAGAAATTTAAATTATCTAATTCTAAATTCATTGAACTCAAAAGAATTTCGTATTTTAAGAAGAAAACATCAAAATTACAATATGTTTAATTATCTCATTTAATTAATATAAAATTTTAAAAAATATCGGAATATCCTAACCTTGAATTGCTTATTTCCGAAAGTCATGTTTCATGGACACGAATTGAGTTGGTGTCATTTATAAGACGATACCGTGATTAGTGTTTATCAAAACAGTTCAACTGACATTTTATATTGAAACAAGAACAACCAGCGCTGTCGTACGATGATCAGATCATTCAATTCTTAGGAGGAGTTGATATGTCGTACTATACCAAATTTAGATCAAAAGTACCATTATTATTATTTATTATTATTATTATTATTATTATTGATGCTGGATTTTATATGAGATTATTATACGCGAGCTGGTAATATGACTAATTTAAACAAGATATGGTCCTAATTTAATAGAGTTGATTTATACTTAGTTATATGTGAATAATCAGATAAATAATTGATAATTGGATATATTTTATTGTAAATTTTTTTTTTCATGATATAGTATCGTTGGATTGGTAAAATGTTATTAAGTAGTCTGTCACTCAAGTGATGAGTCATTATGGTATGCATTTCAAGTGTAGTCATAGAAACTCAAACAACAAAATCAAGTGAAGGCTTGATGAAGCATAACAAAGAAAGGTCCAGTTCTGTCTCATCTAAAGTGGGTGAAGTTCAAGTTTAAGAGTTAAGGTACAACGATAATGTATAAGGTACAACTATGTGTTAATATTCAAGTGAAAATATGGTTGCTAAAGTAAAAATATGGTTGTTTAAGCATTCATAAAATAGTGATAATTATGATTTTGGAACTCAGTTAGGTGTAATTATGCTCAAGTATTGGAATGATGCTTAAGTTCACTCAAGTATTGAATGAGAATTTGAGTAAGGGAGAGGTGTAACCAACTCTTTCCTATGGATTTATCACTTAAATAATGTGAAAATTGCTTAAATTATAGTATTTCTGTTTGTTTAAGGAATCAAGATCACTCAAGTGAGATGAACTCACTCAAATGACGCATATTTAATGATGAGGTGATGTCGACAATAAGCATGTGATGATGTCTATAGCTATGATATTAATGTGTTAATATATGTGTGTTGTATGATTGATGAGATATGTGCATTTATATATTATATATTATGTTATATATTTTTTGTGATATTTATATGATATGATGTTCCTTTTATAGGTATGGGCCTTGTGTTGTACTTTGTTTTGTGTTGTGATCCTTTATGAGTTTGGTGAAAAATACTTAAAATAATGTTGTGGTCTCAAAAGTGGTTATAATAAATACATACTTTATGAAAAAAAACATATTTCATATTTTACTGATAATTTAATCACATAAATAAAACATCAGATTATAAGAAGTTAAGAGTTTGATTTCTATTAATAATATTTTTAATGGGTTAAGTATTAATCTTTCTAAGAACGTTTTCAATGATCTTTTTTTTAAAGACATTAAATATGTTAAATTCATTAATATATGATTGAAAATTCTTATATTACTGAAATCCTTCAGCTATAATTATTCATGTCAACTTTAATTAGAATATATATATATATATATATATATATATATATATATATATATATATATCATGTTTTAAAATAGTTAGTTATTTGCTAACAATTATGATTATATTTAGTATGAGAACATATGACATTTCAAGTGTACACACAGATGAATTAGATGAATTAGTAAAAATTAAAGATTTGATTTCACTTTCTTCCTAAAAGTATTTTGGTATATATTATATTTGTAATTTAAATGGTTGTAATATATATATATATATATATATATATATATATATATATATATATATATATATATATATTTTTTTATATTATT
>Ga0099824_1008238_pt1 | contig 13414 bp, 6 predicted proteins | sample SiratrowhiteBW_FD_76837 | JGI IMG/M metagenome (GOLD analysis project Ga0099824, IMG submission 76837) | Root nodule microbial communities of legume samples collected from California, USA - Siratro white BW | ecosystem: Host-associated > Plants > Roots > Nodule | place: USA: California... | reverse complement strand
TTTTTTTTTTTTTTTTTTTTTTTTTTTTTTTTTTTTTTTTTTTTTTTTTTTTTTTTTTTTTTTTTTTTTTTTTTTTTTTTTTATTTTTTTTTTTTTTTTTTTTATTTTTTTTTTTTTTTTTGAATTGTATTTTTTTTATATTTAAAATTCGTATTTTTTTTAATTGTATCCCTGTAGTTTTTTTTCCTATAAATATTTTTTTTTTACTTTGATCGTTTTCCTATAAATATTAACTTTCCTATAAATATTAAATGCAAGTCATATTAAATATTTTTTAAATAGAATTAAAGTTATTTTTCTCGAACAACAATCAAACACACACTATTTAATTCCGTCTCAATTATCTATCAAATGCAGTATACACTTTTATCATAATTTAATACAAAAAAAAATTATGCTACCCAAAAAAATAAGTACTGTCTAGACGCATAAGAGACATTCAGGTAACTCCGACCTTTTTGTTATATATATTGGGAGAACTCCAATCACACTTCCTCTATACAGTATTTAATAGATAGGAAAAAAAAAAATAGTCGTAATATGTATTTTGTGTGCGTCAATGTTGCTATAATGCAATAATTTATAGCAATAATTGTATTAAATTTTATGTTCTTCAGGTAAGTGCTATCTTGGATAGGCATTTAAAAAAAAAAAAAAAACGCACTTTAAGCATTGATTATTACATTAACATATATTAAAAGGTTGATCATGTCTCTCCAATCCATATTGAAAATAACTGTCACTTGTCTTAGATAACATAGTTTTATAACTAACGTTGAAAGACTTAAAGAATCAATTATGGTGGTAAAATAACTTTTTTTATTTTTTTTATTTGGCTTGGGTAGATATAAGATCCAAACATTCGATACTTAACCAATCATCTTTTTTTATTTTTTCACTTGATGCTAGACTTACAAAATTTGTGTATGTTAATTGTTACGTACATTTTCTACTTTATGTTTTGTATGATAAAGGAATTTTAAGCATGCATTTTTGTATATAACATGTACAACGTTGAGTGAAAATCCTAATGGATGACTTGTTGGTGTCGGTAAGAAAGAAAGAGAACTTAAACATAATAAAATCTTGATTTTGAATGCTATATGTGCATTGGTCGTCAAAGATGTTTCTTCCAACACGATGGAGTTCAACTTGGCATCGTTGTAGATGTTAAGCAAATCCATGAATCTACCAATCAGATGGTGCAGTAAAGGAGAAAGAGATACGTTAAAAGCAATATGCTATGAACAAAGGTGCAAACTCTTTTGTACAAACAAAACAATAGTAGTTCACCCATATACAGCTACTTAAATTTTCATATAACAAAGTAATATACATGCAAAAGAATATACCACCACCAACGTAGTATCTCTCCATGAAACCCAACCAAAACTTCTCAATCTTCAAACAGCTACCAATTCAACGCGGAAAATTTAGAAAAAAAATATTACAAAAGATTGACTTGACTAATAAGATAATAACAATGATGTTTGAACCGGTCCACGTTGTTGGCAGCCACCACTAATAATCAATTCCTGAGGACTATTGGGAGAACTATGATCAAGATGATAATCAGGAGCAGAATGATGGCGATGCATGTCCACTTTCGGGTGTTTTTCTGGTGCTTCCTTGCCACGTGGAGCTGCTGGACCCCACCTCGCACGTACGAGTTGGCACGTGCCACATGGCTCTCGATGTCGTCCAATTGTTCTCCCTGGGACTGCACCAACACAGCCATGTCTAGGAACACCTGGTGCAGCTCCTTCAGGTTTCGCTCTATCTCTTTCACTGTGTCGTGCCTCTCTTGAATCTCTTGGATCGTGTCCATCACACTCGCTCTACCTTGCTGCTCAATCGCTTTCTGCAAAAATGTTTCACTCTCACCTGTTCCAACATAGTTAACACTTCACTTCATGTTTGGTTTGGAACATGTTTCAGATCATGTACCATGTTTTAGATTATTAATATGTGTTTCCAGAACAAAGTCAAAGGTATCCTATGTCTAAAGGATAAACGTTTAGTTGGTAGTTGATATATATATATAAGTGAAATTAAGATTCTAATTAATGTTTGATCATCAAAAAAAACATGATATTCTATAACCTAAACACAAACAAAATTTATGAAACAAAAATTTGAAAACTGATACACACCAGTAGAAATGAGAAGGTCAATGGTTTTGTCATCAGGGTTCTCTCCGGTAACAGTATAATATCTCCGCTGCACGGTTTCCCTGTACTCCGACGATATCTGTTGTCTCAGACTATTGAAGTTGTCCATGGAGTCCTTCAGCTTCTTCCTCAATCCGTTCACCACAGATGTTCTGGTCCGGTCTGAGGACGAACCGGGTCCAGAACCGGGCAAGTTCAGGCTTGCCTGGTTGGACCGGTCTAGTGCTTCAAGCCGGACCTTGATCAGCTTGGCTTTCTTCAAAGCCAGGGTTACGTCAGCGTCCATGCGTGAGCGAAGCTCTTTTACAGCATTAGCGCTGTGAAGGGTCTTGCTTTTTTCGTGGGAAACACGTAAGTTCTCATGGAGACGCTCTAGCTCTTTCAACTCTTCTTTTACCTGCTCAACTTCCTCAAAGAACTTGTCCAGGTTCACGCCGCCCTCCACCGCCGCCATCTCCACCACGTGGTGATGGTGGTCCGGCAAGCCTTGGTCGCCGTTGCGGGAGAAGGAGCCCGAGAACAAGTCGTTCATTTTCAGGTTTTGATGTATGGAGAAAGAACTGAAAAGAATTATAAGATGAGAGAAAACTATATCCGAATGAACGTGTGTGTATATATTATATATGTATAAATATGTATGTATATGTATTGAGAAAATTTGTATATGGCTATATAAATTGGAGAGGCTTTGGAACGAAGGGTTTGAAATTTTCTTTAAGAATAATAATATTTTGGTGAAAGTGGGGAAAGACGCGTTCAATTTGCAACATTTTTTGTAATTTTTAATTACTTAAGTAACAATGAGAAAGACAGGGTTTTATTATATGGAAGGTTGATGGGTCTTGCACAAATGGTGGCTTTAGAATAAGAATGTGTGGAATGGTAGCAGACAGAGAAAGTGATAACGGGTCAAAGGAGGTGGGGACTGGAGAAATGGGTTTGTGGGAAATTTCCTGTGAAATGGAAAAGTATAAGCAGCCTTCAAATTTGGGAACCAAGGGAAGGGCAATAGTGGAATCATGCAGAAATAGAGGCCTAGAAGGAAGAAAAAGGGGATTTTGGTTAGCATAAACTAATGGTAATATTAGTCTGATTTCTTTTAATAATTATAATTGTTCCTGAGTTACTCGAATTTTAACGAATCAAACGGGACCTTTAGGCATTATTTGGATTTGGTGAGTTAAACGAGCCGGGTCTAGCAGTTCCAACTGTTAACGATCCTAGGAAGGGAAGTTTCGAAGGTAACTTCGTTGTGACCCCAATCAAAAGACTCAAAAGTCAACAAGTCGACGAAGAATTTTAACATATAGAACTTTCATGACACCAATGTAACCATCTTTGATCAAAAGCAAAACAGAATTACACTAGAAGTCTATAATGCTACATATTCACAAAGTTCGTTTCCCCACTTTCCTCTTGAAAAATCAACCTAAAGGACATCAGAAACAAGAATTTACTTCTTGTTTGTCTAAAGTGATTTACAAAATAAAACCCTACACGTAAATCCCCTATACCACCATTGTCACCTCTTTTCACTTGCACCACCGAAGACAAATTATGGAGATGTACATTGATACCCCCTCATAATTTGTTGAGTTCAATAATATCTTATAATATCAACAGATTCAGTATAGAAACTGAGTTGAGTTTTTGTCTTATACTTGCAGCAGCAGATACAGTTTTTAAAGTAGATAGTAATTAGTATACTCGTCAGTTGGAATAATTGCGATACAGCTCTGCCTCTAAATTCAATGGACCCTCATGATGTAACAATGCCATATAAGACAGTATGAGGGGAGAGTAAGATACTATACATCATATTTAGGGAAAGATCCCTCTATATATATATAAACCATCAGTCAGCAATACAAATGTTCAAACTGATACAATACTTACAGAAAAAGAATATGATGCTCAAAATAATGATCTCAAAAAATCTACCTCAACAGAACAACCAACCATTTCCTCCCAGATTAAGTACTCAGATTAACCATCCAACTGTTCCATGGATTGTAATAAAACTGTTGTTCACCCCCAACAGATTTTCTTTGAAAGCACAACCCAATCCATGTTTCCCTCACCCCTGCTAGATCCCAAAATATAAAAGCTCAATCTTCAAATCAAAGTAAATGAAACCAGTATGTTTCATGAATTATAGATCCTAATCCCTAAGACTAAGCAGGAGGTGGAGGTGAAGGTGTTGTTTGAGCTGGTGTAGACTGATTACCACCATTGCCGCCACTACTGCTATGTTCCCATGGCCTCACAGTGAAGAGCACCACAAACAAGATGATCACCAGAAGAAGTATGATACAATAACAGGTCCATTTCCTGGTGTTTTTCTGGTGCTTTCGTGCAGTCTGCAACTGCTCAGTTCCACTGTGCACAAACGATTGAGCTCTTGCCACATGGCTCTCAATATCATCCAATTGCTCACCTTGATGTTGCACCAATACTGTCATGTCCAGGAACACTTGGTGCAACTCCTTGAGACTCTTCTCCAACTCTTTGACAGCATCATGCCTCTCTTGAATCTCATTGATGGTGTCCAGAATCCTACCCCTGCCTTGCTCTTGAATGGCCTTCTGAAGGAAAGTCTCACTCTCGCCTGCATAAAAGTGAGAAACATATTATTATAGGACCTCCAAAACGTGCATCAAATCAGATTTAGACAAAATTGAACCCAAACTTAAAATCAGGAGGACAAAATAATGCTTCACAGACTTGAATCTGTAAGACCACTTAGAATTCCAATAAATTATCCACTAATTTCATCTAGTTTTATTTACTACTCACTTGAAGCAACGATGGAGAAAATGAGAAACTAATCATGACTATGTTCTAGTGGACTAGAATTTGAAACCCCAACTTCCCTGCTAGTAAATTTTAGTCTCTTTTTAGTATATTGATTATCCCATTTCAACTTTTTCAATATATAAATCCAAAATACACTGTGTCCCAACTAAAAATGAATAGAGCACCATACTACTGAAGAATCTAAACTAAGAACTTCCTTGAGAAACAGAAATCCTTGGTTACCGTATTTCAACTTGAAGTAACATCTTAGAGATTCACAGAACGATTATATTATTCACAACACTTCTCTCCGACATTATTGCCTTTTTTTTATTTATCCCTTTCTCTCACATCAGTAATCATATCTCAAACTCAAACTCCTCTTCTCATCTCTACCTCCTTGTATCTCTCTTTGTCGTATAAAACAACGTCCAAGTATGATTTCCCTTCAAACAATGATCAAGAAATCACACCTCGTTTACTATCCACATAAGACAACCTTATTCGACTCAAACGAGATTACTCCGAACATAAAAAAATTCTCTCATCCTACATACATATCAAGTATTCAAACTGAAGACTATTTATTAATTTAGAATCATGGTCCACGCGATTTGCGGTGAATGGATCATTAAACATTAGAAGAGCACATGAAAAGAAATGAGCTGGCTGTCACATGGAAGAGAAGGCAGGCAACACCCCCACGACTATGACTTGATGAAATAAAATTGAATGAACACAAATTTCCTTAAAAAATCTACTTTAACTTTAGCTTAAATCTGCCTACGATCAAATGTCAAGAATTAGATGGCTTGAACATAGGATTAGATATTTTGATAATCCGATAGTGGTTGGATTCAGGCGATAGAATAGACTCTAATACCATTAAAAGTAACTTAGAAAATGAAGTTAAGGTGAGTTTTAAACTCCCTGATACATAGTTTCTTCATATCTCTATAACGATCACCAACAAATTCGCTAAATTAGATCAAATTAAGATAAACATATATCATCATTACGCTAAATTAGATAATAAAAAAAATCCTTACCAGTGGAGATCAAGAGATCGAGCGTGTTCTCGTCGGGATTCTCGCCGGTGACGGTGAAGTAGCGGCGCTGCACGGTCTCCCGGTACTCCGACGACACGAGCTGTCGAATCTCATTGAAGCTCTCCATGGAGTCCCTCAACTTCTTCTTCAACCCGTTGACCACGGAGGTCCGCGTCCGGTCGGAGGAGGAACCGGGTCCGCAGCCCGGCAGGTTCCGGTTGGCGGCGTTGGAGCGGTCGAGAGCCTCGAGCTTGAGCTTGATGAGCTTGGCCTTCTTGAGAGCCACCGAAACGTCGCCGTCCATGCGCGAACGGAGGTCCCTGACGGCGTTGGCGTTGTGCAGCGTCTTGCTCTGCTCGTGGCTGCTCCTCAGACTCTGCGCCAGTCCCTCCAACTCCTTCAGCTCCTCCTTCACGCCCTCCACGTCCTCGAAGAACTTGTCGAGGTTCACTTTTCCGGCGCCGGGCCCGTCGCCGACGGCGGACATCTCGATGACATGGTGGCGGTCCGGCGAGGCCTGGTCGCTGCGGAAGCGAGAGAAGGAACCGGAGATCAAATCGTTCATGGCTGATACTCTGTTTTCTCCAGAAATCTCACAATGAGTTTAAGGTGTTTGTGAAATTGTGAAATTGTGAAATTGCGAAATCTGAGAATTAGAAGTTTGTGCGAAGCGCTTATTATGATTTGGATTTTTCAGTTTGATTCACCAACTACCGCGTAGAAGAGAAGAGAAGAGAAGTCAACGTGGGTTTTAAGATGACGTGGACGAAAGGGAAAGAGTTGAACCGGTGAACCGTGGAAGCGCGTCACGTTCTTCTTTTCACTTTTCTTATCTAATCTTAAAATAATTTTAAACTAAATTACTCAAAAACAAAATTCAAAATAAATGCAACGTGTGGTAAAATTAGAAAATAATAAAATTGTGTCCTAATTTTGTACTAAAAATCATTTTCTCTTTTGCTTAAGCGTAAAGGGAAAGAGCGTTTGGAATGGGTTAAGAGAGAGGAAAAAGCGCTTTTACGGTAAGATAATTTGTATTTCATTTCGGTTTTCAACCCTATCAGTCAGCGTAAACAGAAAGGCATGTGAGGTTTTGCTTTGCATTAATTATCTATGATTAGTTTATTATTTAAGAGGGCGACAATTAAACAAGAGCAAAAATATCTTACCTACTCAGTGTTTGTATACATAAATAAATAAAAAATCATTTTCAGGAGTATTAAAATCAATTTTGAAAGCATGATAACATATTTAGATTTTGAACATATCAAATAATGTTTATAAATTTCACTCTTTCATTTCTTTTAAAAATAAATTACCGGGTGAGATTAGAAATCAATACGAATTGATGCAATTTTTAGTCTTTATTTTAGCTTTCTCGAAAGTTTCCTTTATTTTTCCTAGTCTATTTTCTTAAACCAAAACTACTTCATCAACCTTCCAATTTGGGGAAGGTTCGTGAAAAAAATCATTGTTAAATAATTTATAATATGTATTTTCTTGTCCTTTATTGTGCATGTTCAACGTCAAAGGTGAAAGGTCTCGGTTTCTCATAAAAGCACATAGACAAAAGTTTAATTCCTGTAATTTATTTCCCACCAACCTAGGCAACTTGTTGAGCATGATATAATCCACCTTTTTTACTTAAGTTTTTTAATATTATTTTGAGTTAATTTGATCTTACAAAATAAAAATACGTTTTCTTTTTAAGTAAACTTCGTATTAAGTTTATCCATCTTAAAACAAAAATCATGTGATAATGCGTAAGCTGATTTCTTGGGAATTTTAATATTATGTCTTGATTTTTTGAAGTGAAATTCAAAAGGAAAATTTAAGAGAGAAAAAATTGAAGACCACTATATGACATTATCTAAAAGTTTGCATAAATGGATTTATCTCATGCTTTTACAAAAAATAATTTTACCTTAAATTCCAAAGACTTATCAGAGGAATAAGAAGTGTGGAATGTATTTTAAAGTAATTGAGGTTATTTTAGATAGAGTGAATTGAAAAATATAATTCATAATAAAATTACACATTTTATTCACCAAATTTTTAAAGTGAAGATGTAAATTAAAATAATAGATGCTTACAAGAAATTTTAAATAATAATATTCTTTTGTCCTTATAAAGGTAAAAGTAAGTTCAAATAACTAAACTTATAATTAAAAGTTAAGTCATGGTTAAGAAAAGTTTTATGTTCTTTAACTTTTTTTAACTCTTCTTTATCTTAAAAATCCAAGTTGCATCGTATATTTTAAATGCTTAGAACATAGGTTCAGGTTTATAATTATCTAGTCAAAACAAATATTATCTTGATGTGGATAACATGTTTCTAATACTTCTTCTCTTTCTTCTTGTTGTTTATTAGAATTGGTTGATGATGAGTACTTAATTACTCATGTGAAAAAGTAAACTATTAATGGTTAAATAAATGTTTACAAGTTCGAAAGGACTTTTTTTTGGACTTTCATGATTTCCGAAAAACAATTATTTTTTATAAATATATATTCAATAATTAAGTTGTGCATATTTTCTATTAGACTAAAATTTATAACTCAAAGTTAGGAATATAACTTTTATTTTATTTAAGAGCACAATAACATATGTATCACTATTAGATCATGACTTGGTTTTTGTTATGAGGCAAGGTGGTCTATATTATTGAGAAATAATAAATACTATTTATCACCATTAAAATAAAACATTTATCATCATTAAAATAAAACGTTAAAATGTATTTTAGATGTTGTATTAACCATTCTGCATATAGATAGATGTTGTATTGTCTACTCAATTGTATTTTAGTGGCAAATATTTTAGAATTGGTGTAATGTTTATCTTAAATTTTTAAAATAGTGGATTTTATATTTATTTCTGGATAATTCGTACATATCATTATAAAGAAATGATGACTCTATTTCACGATTTAATTTAAGATTAAATGAAATCATTGAAAAGAGAACATCATTTTAGTTTACTAGATGAAATTAAATTATGTAGCAAAAATTTTAATTAATGAGTTAATTAATATCGTGAGAATATGTAGGATCTTAAGGTGGTTAATATTCTTCACTCATTCCTCTTTTATTTTGTTGTGCAGATGTGATGTATTGCTGTGCAGCTAAAATAAATACACAGTTACAAAACTAGTTTTATTTATTGATAAAAATGGTTGAAATTAAATTGAAACAAATGTGAAGTTAATTTGAAATTAAACAATAATGATTGATGGAATTATTGTTTAAATTAAAATAAAAAATGACATTAGTATGAGATTTATATATTGAATTAAATTAAAAGTAAGCTTAATTTTGAAAAGAAAAATTAAATTAAATTAAAATTTAGTAATAAAATATATTTAGCAAAATTGAGTTTAAGTTTAATATTTGAATTTAGTTACTAATATAAAAATAATTTAAAATAAAATTAAGATTTAGCAATAAATTTAGAATGAAAAATTCTAAAATATTATATAATTGTTTAAATAAATTTATTGTTAGTTTTTAAATTATATCTATTAGTAACTAAATCTATTTCTATATTAAAAACTATAAATTCATAACATGTAACTTTTCTTCTCAGTAACCACTCTTCTATTCAAATTAAATTTACATTTATTTTAGTCATACATTAACAATAGATCTCACTTGTCAAACAAAACAAAAGAGGAATGAGTAGAGAATATTAACTCCACTAAAATTGTACACATCATTCTCATTATATTAATTAACTCATTAATTAAAATAAATATTAGTTGTACAAATTTCATCTAGTAAATTAAAATCTTTTACTCTTTTCACAATTTCATTTAATCTTATATTAAATTGTGGAATAGGTTCACTATTTCTTCACAATTATATGGTGTCTCCTATGCACCATTTACGTGAAAAATAAAAAAAAAATATACTATTTCAGAAATTTCAAACAAAAATTACACTAATTTAAAAATTTTGCCTATTTTAATTCACCTAGATATTCTATAGTGTACTAAACTAAAGACAAAAGAAAAATATCATCATTGTGCATTAAATACTGTATTTCACCAACTTACTTCCTCAACAATATAATGTAATATGTTATTTGCTCACCAACTTATTTTGTAGTAGAATAAATGCATTTATCTTCATGTTTTTATGTTATTTTTTATGGTCACTTGTTGAGCTCCTTGCCTTTGCTTATTGAAAACAAACTATTTCTTTATAAAATGTTAAAAGAATAACATATAAAACTTCAAAAAATTATTATGATTATTCAAACACTTAAATTTGCTTTCGGATGCTGATTTGTCTAGTGTAACAAATAAACTATGTATAGTTTACTTAACGTGCAAATCTTATATTATCTACTTAACATGTAGTTATTTTATTATTTATTTAATATGTAAATGCTGTGTTGTCTACTATTCTTTTAAAGATGATAATTTGTTTGAAGTTGTCTTATAAACATGTTTATTAAAAAAGAGTTTTTAATACATTTATGGTTCAACACAAATCATCCATGACGATATCACTTATACATATTCTTAGCAAGCAAACATGAGATATACACATATTTTGAAACCTTTCATACCCAAAAAGAGATTAACATATATAAAGTAAAACTAGGATGAAAAGGTTTGATAAAAATGTAGAAAAATAAAATAAATTTTGTTTATTTAAAACAATTAAAGTTTCACTTCATCAAAGGAAATATTAATAGTAAAACCATCCTTAAGTTCTTTAACTCCTAACATTTGTGGTTTATTTTTCATTAATTTTTACCTCTAGGTTTGAAGGTTAATCAAGGAAGGTTAGACAGAAAATAACCTCTAAAAATTATAAAAGTGGCTTATGAAATCTGAAGCCTTTCAAAACCACAAACGTTTGAAACAATTAATGTGTTTAATAAGATATTTCAACTTAAATTCAAGAAAGTAGATTTTATTTTTCATTTGAACTAAAAAAATATTTTTTAAATTTCACAATAGTTAACGTAACTTTGTAATTAAATATTCTTTACTGTCTATTTATGATAAGAAATCTATGTTTTAAAACTTGCTTAGAGATAACTACATACATGATAGTGTGAATCAAATGATTATAGTATGCATGTTTTGAATAAAAGTTATTTGAAAATATTTTAAAATTTATATTTTTATATAAAACCTAAATAAAATGATGTTTTAAACATTTCTGTTTCATTAATACAGTGTTTCTTCTCTATCAAGAAACCTTGGTAAAAAGAAGTTTACTAGTGTTGAGATTTTCAAAGATAAAATTTCTTTCCCTATGTTTTCAATTTATAAAATTTAAAACATAGAAAATTTTATAATTGACTTAGGAATAATACTATTATTTTATATAATTATATTTTTATATTAAGAATGATTTAAATTTAAAGACAAACTTATCTAAAGAAATAGAATGATACAATAAAGAACTCAACAAATCTACAAAAAAATTAAGAAAAAAATTAGAGTTTGAGTAAGAGTTAAGAAAAGTTAAAAACATTAGTAGAATAATAAATAACTATTCTCTTCATAAATAAGTGTATTGTTTTAATATTAGGATAGAAAAAAATATATTTCGATATAGATACAATTTTTTACCATGTTCGTTTTCTAACATAGGAAAATGAAATGTTTTTCGATAACATTATTATATAACCATCGCATCAAAATTCCTTTAAGTTCATTTATAAATTTTAGATTGTGAGCTTGTATTATAAATAGAGTTCAATCTTTTTCTTCTTCATGTTAATTTTCCTATATTTAAATAGTGATTCTTCCTTTCACTTAACTTAAATCTCTTTTAAATAACATTCCTCGTTTCAAATCTTCGTCATTATTTTTTTTAATCTCTTTTCTTTCTTTTAGTGCTTTATAACTTATATTATTTTGTTATTTAATTGCTTTAATTAATTTAATGTGTTCTTACTTATTTTCAAAGTCTCGGACTCATTTATAAATCATAACAATTCTTTTATTAAAACTTTGATTTCTAAAATTTAAATAATTTTATTTAGTAAACACAAGAAAAATCTAAATCACTTTATTTTGTGATTATCGTTTGTTGTATACATTTCTTACTTGAATGTTTTTTTTTTTCATCAAACTTTTGTACTTATTTTTTTCTTCATATAATTACATATGAATGTATTTCAGTAGTAATAAAGTTCAAATATACGTACATCTTAATTATGATAAAAAAGAGAATAATTTATATACTCACATTTATTCAATATATATCTTTCAAAAAAAGTATTACCTCATTCCGTAGGTTATTTTTCATATTAATGTAATTTTTATACCATAATATTTAAAATAGGTAAACTATTTTTATTTCCTAAATAAATAAGTCACGTAGCAACTGACATTGCCGATGCTCCACTCTGAACTGTCTCTCATATAAATGAGTCGCTACCTTTTCCGCCCTACTTTCAACAACTCTCATTTTCGCCTCGCTTCCCTGCACCTGCGCGCACCCAATCCCTTCCCCGCCAACCATCCGATCTTCTCCTCCGTCATGGCCTACCGTCCCAACTACCAAGGCGGCGGCCGCAGAGGAGCCTCCTCCTCCGCTGGTCGAGGAGCCGGCCGCCGTGGAGGCGGTGGAGGACGCGGCGGACGCGGCGAGCAAAGGTGGTGGGATCCTGTTTGGCGCGCCGAGCGCCTCAGACAACAACAAGCTGAGGTGAATTCAAATCAAAGTTTAAGCTAATAAATAATTTAAAATTTTGTCCATGTTCCAAGTTTATTATTATGATTATTATATTATATTATTATTATTATTATTATGATTAGCAGTAGCAGCAGTAGTTACTGTGGGAACAAAATAGTTAGATATAGTTCTATAGCTATCTGTAGTGTTGTTGGATTATAAGTGAAGTTTCAAGTTTCACCTCTGTAATCAACGATGTTTTTTTTTTTTTTTTTCTAAACCCTAAACCCCCGATCCATTAATGCAGTTTCGTCAGTGTATGAAGCTTATTATTATTATTACTGATATTATTATTATTATTATTATTAGTGGTGGTATCTTTTGTGGAAAAATAGTATCTAGATACAGTTCTTTAGGTGCTATTTGTGTTGTCTGATTAAAACAAGTTTCACCTCGATAATCTGGGAAATCCTTTAAAACGAATTTCTATTGTGCAGATTATCTAAGTAAGACTCTCTAATCTTGATTGCAGAACAATAAAGATAGTTCGTATGTAACTGTATTTACGTTTTTTTTTTTTTTTTTTTTTTTGTGTTTTTTAATTTTTTTTTTTTTTTTTTTTTGATGTTTTTTTTTTTTTTTTTTTAACCCCAAAACCCCCGATCCTTTAATGCTTTTTTTTCAGTGTATAAATCTTAATTTTTTTATTTGTTATTTTTTTATTATTATTTTTTTTAGTGGTTGTATTTTTTGAGTA
>Ga0099824_1008235_pt1 | contig 13420 bp, 8 predicted proteins | sample SiratrowhiteBW_FD_76837 | JGI IMG/M metagenome (GOLD analysis project Ga0099824, IMG submission 76837) | Root nodule microbial communities of legume samples collected from California, USA - Siratro white BW | ecosystem: Host-associated > Plants > Roots > Nodule | place: USA: California... | reverse complement strand
ATTCCAAAAAAAAAAAAAATAAACAATTTGCAAAAAAAAAAAAAAAAAAAAAAAAAAAAACTTAATTATTGGTTGCTACAAGCACTTATTCTGCATCCACCCACGTTTGATGCTTGAACTTAAAGCGTGAAAGATACTCATCTTCTAACAGTTTCTACCTGCCTTAATTTGATGCAAGTCTCTCCCAGAAGGTTTCAAGGGTTTTAAAAATTAGAATCGCAGCTATATCAAGATAAAAACCAATTTCTTCAGCTGTAAAAATCAATCAATCCCCTAATAATATCCTTCAATACAAACACTTTTTTGATGAATCAATACAAAATTTTGTATGAAAAAAGCCTCTAGCAAAAAACGAACACAGGTCTATACAGCACATAACTGTATCAGCTTCTCACAAAAGAAAATCATAGTCTCCTAGCTTCTGTCAAAACATTTAACCCCATAAAAGATTGTTGAAGATCCGAAGTTCAATGACAGCCAAAGTAATATATACAAGTGAGGACCGAGCAATCCTCATTTTCCAAACGAATTGTTTTGTAGGATTGAGTTAGATTTAAACTTATGTGTGAAATGATATCAAAATTTATCATAGTGATTATTGATGGACCTACTAAGCCACTTGCTATCCAATCAGTATCTGATCATCCATAGATGTCTAATCTTTTGTATGACTTGGATATATTAGGGATCTCATATCGACAAATGATACAACCACAACAAAATCAAAATAAGGGAAAGTTTTTTTCTCTCTTTACAAGTTGGTTTTATACAGTAAAAAGGTCAAAATTCAAATTTTAAGATAACAAATTGAGATACATGAATCATTTATAACAGAATTTCTGTCTAGACTGTAAATATCCATGTCAATCATATCTCTCAACTATCTCATTTCCTAATAAATAGAAAGAAAATTATAACATATTTACATATTTTGTTACTATAAAAACAGTTTATTGGGCATATTTTTAGTTTGAACATATAACATCATAAAAGCATGTCCTTGATAGACACTGTTTCAAAACGTAGAAATTAATTGAATATCTTTCTCCAGGGGAACCCAAACTGAAGAAGAGCAAGAATGTGTTGTTATAAAAGCCTCCATTAGTTCAAGAGTCTTGTCTCTCACACCCAAAAACTCATTGATTAACTAGCTCACTTGACATGCCCTGATCTCTATTGACAGCTTTTGCAATCTAACTGATAAACTGATGTAACAGTTTTACACTTTTACTCTTTTACTAACATGGTCTACTATCAAGTACAAATCCAAATTAATAGCTAAAAGGGGCTCGCCCACTTGATTCCTTGGGCCCCTCCTTATTTTTCCTAATTGGGAATCAGGTGCTAACAATCCCATCTAAAATGCATTTCATTTTATGTAACTACTTATTTAATAAAGTGTTACGTGATTAGTTAAAATACTGCTGTTATTCAAGAGAATCTCCCAGAAGGTATACCTTTGATGCCCGCAGATCATTTACTTCCTTTCTAAGTGAATCGTCAGAGAGGATTAACCGAGACAGTGCCCCAGTGGATAACCTGCAATAGAATTAATAAATACCAAAGCAATTAAAGGAAAGTTTAACCAAATTAATAGGTAAGCCAGTAACTAAAATAAACATCTAACATTAGCCTAGAATAAAGGGGCAAATTTTTCAGTTAAACGAGAGAGTGAAACTACTGTGTATTTTCTTTGTCAACTTGTACAGCAATAATCAAATCTCTGAGCATACATTCATTAGCAAGTAATAACAATTATTCACATGCACGTCAAAGGCATTTGTTCACCCAAAAGTAACCCTCTAAATAAAATATTATGAATCTTGAATACCATGATCACAGTAACCAATGAGGTGCATGTGCTTGAAAACAGGCCAAGAAAAACTCATACTTAATGCATATATCAAATACCCAAGATATTTTGCAGCTTCCGAGACAGAACCCTCAACTGCAAAAATGAGATCCAAAAGGGCTTGCATTCCCTGTTAGAAGGACCATAAGTAGACATAGTTCAGCTGCAAGTAGATTTCAAATTTTAACTAGCAGAGTGATTATACTAGTAAATAAAGAAGAAATAAATAAAAAGCAAGGAACAAAGAGACACATGCCTCTAACAACATACCAATGCAAATTTTGGGTTGTTAGGTCCAATTTGTGGACCACAATCTGACCCTCTAATGGATGATTTGGGAGGAAGTATCTGAAGAAGTTCTCGAGGCGGTGAATAAGGATCAAGATCCACTGTTTTCCTGACTAGCTCAAGAAAATAACATGCTATATCAGAAAAAGCCTTGCTTAATGCTTACTATAAGCAAAAAGATTGTTTATCTCATTGTAAATTATATCCTGAGTATGAAAAGGGGAGAAATAAAACTCTTCCCATAGCACTTGAAAGTCAATGTTTTGAACCACAGACCAAAGTGGTCAGTTCAATCAATCATACTGTGAACCAGTATATATTCAGTCTGATTATACTTAAATAAGTTACCTAGTTCAAATGATTCATGTTCAACAAGCACCAATTTAACTTGTTGAACCAATCAAATTGTGACCCTGAGCTAGATTGAACTCTGATCCAACTTCATTGGTATCCAATTCAATACATTAACAAGGGGATCTCAGAGCCATTCCCTTCTTTCAGTAGCTAATTATCGGTAAAACCATATTTATTTCAGACTAGGATAAATTATTGCGTAGACTCTCACTCTAGTCCTTGAAAATGTATGTTCAACTCTTTAGTCCGTCACTTCACTAAAACTTAAAGGCATTTGCATCCACAGAAAGAACTGTGATTTCCAAAGTTGGACGAAGGTGAGCTATTGGTAAAGGACAATAGTACTTAATTGCTATTCGTTACATGTTTTTTTATACTATTATCCAAGAGGAGTAATATCAATAAATGTCTAATACAATCTTTCTAACCCTTTATTATTGGTTAAAATATATTAGAAACAGCTCAATCACCAGAGAATCTTAATAAATAAGAAGGGAGACCTACAAAATTATATGGATTCCAATAATTTTAGCCAAAAACAAAGAGCTTATTACAAACATTTCTCTTTTCTCAATTAAAATTGAAAGTTCACCTTAGTGACAACAACGCCAAAAGCTAGTCCTTTGTAAAACTAAAACAAACAAGCCAAAGAGAGGTTTCCCTCACACTTAACTAGTGCACTCAATTTGGGCACAGCAGTCTCATGCAAAAAAATTGTAAATTAGCTTATTCATTATGTGCAAATTGCAATGTGACACAAGAAACAATGAATGAATCAAAGAATCAAAAACTCGGAACAGCAAGCAAACAAAAAAACTAGTAGAAGTGTAAAACTCTATTAGAGTAAGTCACTTTTAGTGAAATTGATGTGATTAGTTACTTGTTAGTGCACAACAATTTAACATGAATCAGAGCACCATGTACATTTTCTGAATCTTTTATCAGTTCAACATTATACTCTTTATTTAACTGATTCCTATGATCTATATATCCTTCACATCCTCTGGTTACCATCACAATCAGTGAAAGACATACCTTTGAGAGCTATAAGAACACGAAGGCGATTCAGCGCAGAGGCGCGGTTCTTGTGCTGGGAGCGGTCTTCTGAAGCCTAAACAATCAACAAATGAAGCAACAACAACCACATGACGAGAAATGAATAAAGATGAGATTTTGAGAGTGGAAAGGGGCGAAACCTGAGCAATGATTCCTGTGGGGAGGTGTTTGAGGCGCACTGCGGACTCACGCTTGTTACGGTGCTGACCACCTGGTCCTGAGGTCTTGAAGGTGCCCATCTCGCACTGCCGCATCAAATCCTCGTCCGTGAGGTGAAGGTAACATTTTTCGGAACCCTCAATTGTCGTGGTGGTGCTGAAATTGGAGCACCGTAAGTGGGTGTGAGTGTTGGTGGTTGTTCTTGCTGTTGGAGGAAGTGGGATTGGGTGAGTGTTGAGGAAGGAAAAGGGTTGTTGCTGTGAGCGGCGAAATGCATGGTATGAAACTGAAATGGGCGTTTTGTGGAGTGTGAGAGTGAGAATGAAAGTTGGTCTTAAAAGGGTTTTGTGTGCCATTGTTAGAGTCTTGGCATGGCTCCAAAAACAATATCATGCTCTGTTGTTGGAACCTTAACAACTGTTTGGTCGGAGGAATCTTGTAATTGAAATTACTATGGATAAAAGTTAATAAATAAATTTTGTTTTCAAACAAAGTATAATCAAATCGATATTATAACATTAAAATTAAAAAATAGATGACACTTGCATTTTTCACCTAGAAAATGCAAGAGTAAAAATAAGGTTTAATAATTTATTATTAATAAATAAGGTTTAATCAATAAATTTAACCCTAATAATTATGTTTATAAACATGATATCCTAAAATATTTTTCATTAAAAAATGTAAAAATAAAAAACATCATTTACTTAAATATTTTAAATGATAGTATTGAACATTATAAAAATAATTAAAATTTATTAATATTTAAGTTTACCATTTTCTACGTACTAATTATAATTGAGTTTTTATATATGTCCATTTGTGTAAAACTGTGATTCTTCAATTCAGCCACCGTCCAAACTCGAACGACTATCTCTTCTCCGCCGCTGCCGCCACACCTCCGGCAGCCCCAACAGGTTCTATCTTTCCCTCTTTCTCAAATTTCGAAACCCATTATCCTGTGATATGTATACATGATTAAATATCTAGCATGCTTATTGCTAACACACTGTTGTGATAAAGTTTCTCTTTTTATTTCCTTTTTGAAGACATTGAAAAACCTTGATTTGCCAGTGATGGAGGAAAAAGAGAATTTGGTTCAGTACAAAGTTGGGTCTTTGCCAACTCTATTTTACGTTCCTGACTTTATCACAGACAGTGACCAAAGCCTTCTTCTCAACAACGTAGTACTCAACCTCATTCTCCTTCTCATTGTTCTATCTAATGTTCCTTAAAAATTCATTTTTTTTAATAGGGTTTCTGCTTGTTGTTAGATTTATGAAGCCCCTGCATCAAAGTGGAAGATGTTGAAGAATAGAAGGCTACAGAATTGGGGTATGATTCATCACTTTTTAGTTTTTCTTTGTGCTTGTTTTTGGTAGAATAGACAGATATAGAGGTAAATAGTTATCTGGAATGTGAACAATAAGCTTATATTCCGAAGTTTGGAAGGTTGGAGTTGAGAGAGAAGTGAATCATGGGGAAAAAAGTGAATTGGGGAATTGAACTTGCCTTATAAGTATTACAGTACCCAGCAGATTCCTTTTGGCTGTTTTGGGGGATTGATGATATGATTTATGATAGAACTTTATGCCATTTTTTTTATCTACTCAGTTATTGCCATGATTCATTATGGTACCTGTACCAGCTGTTCGTGCTTGTACAAGTACTTATTAGGTATGCATACATGGTTATGTACCTGATAATGCATAACAGATAACACCAAGTTCTTAAATTTTTTCCCACCTGACTTAGAATATTATGAAAATGCTACTTACTTTTTTTATTTTAATACTTTGATGTTTATCTTTTTATATTTCTGTATGATATATCCTCTGTTCTTTAGTTTTAGAAATTTTGTTGTACAGGTATTCATATTCTTACCTATACTACAACTGGTCCTGTATTCATTCAAGGCAATCTTTAAGGTTGGGGTTGAATCAGGGTTTTAAATAGTTATTGTCTAACTTCGAATAGAAAGATTCATGTCAGTGTTGAACATGCCTCGGAAAGAGGACACCGCAAACAAACACACTCTAAATAATTTGAGCATGCACTGGTCGCAAATATTTATATTTTCCCCCTCATACAATGAATATAGTTACAAAGACTTAGCATATTTGAAGTGAAATTTTCCTTATCAGTTGTCTGGTGATTGTTCACTGCAGGTGGTGTTGTCCATGAGAAAGGCCTTCTACCTCAAGTTTGTAAGTGAGGAAATATGCAATTCTTTTATAATCTAGATATGCTATCTGCAGAAATACCTGCAATGTTTTCTGTTGGATGTGAGAAACCTCTATGCTGCAGGTGTGAGAAGCCTGCATTTTGATAGTTTCTAACAGTGACGACTGAGTTGACCTGTTGTTATGCCACTCTTTTAGTTACTTTTGCTTTACCTTTTTTATGTACCTGCTGCAAAATGAAAAAAATTTGCACACCAGAAATAGCAGCAGGGTAGTTCAGGTATATTTTGTTGATTCACTTCCTGTTGTTCGGACTCAAAGTTGTTAGATGGTTCTGTCATCATCTTAGTTCATGAGTGTATGGACTGAATCATTTTGTTGTTGCCTTTGTCTATACTTTTGGGGCTGTTTCTGGAACTTCTCTCCTTTGTTGGCAAAATGCTTTGACTATTGAATATGAATTGAAGATGATTAAAACATTGTTATCATTGATCTTCATTTTTCACTTGATTATTTTTTAACTTGACCAACTTTTAAAGAGGGGGAATACATGATAATAGTGTGTTCACAAGTTTGTCTTGTGCAAGGAACTTTTGTTTTTTTAATATGCTGCTAACTTATCAATAGTCTCTCTCTCATACAGTGCCTCCATGGTTAACAAATCTCACACAAAAAATATATGACGAATCTGCGCTATTCCCATCACCAATGAACCATGTTCTTATCAATGAATACCAGCCTAATCAAGGCATAATGGTTTGTCCTGGATCTCAACCCTGCTTGTGGCCATTTATTTGTTCTTCCTTTTAGATTATGTAATATTTCATTATTGATTTTGTGTTTATTTGTTTGAAACACAAGTGAGCTCTACAGTGCATTTGTGTGTATTTTACTATTTCCTAATGATTTTTTCTTCTTTTGAAGCCACATCAAGATGGACCTGCCTATTTTCCAGTAGTAGCCATTCTATCACTTGGGTCTCCTGTTGTCATGGACTTCACTCCTCATGCAAGATTCAAACAGGATTCCCAAGATGGTACTGACAAAGATTCTGATTTTGAGATTGGGAAAGATAAGTGGCTTGATGATCACCACCCTTTCTCTGTTTTATTGATGCCTCGCAGTTTACTGATATTCAAGGACAAAGCATACTCAGGTACGGCTATAGTAAACCCTTGTGTAATGCTATATTTAGAAACAAATTTATGAACTGTTCCGGTACACTCTATTTTCACTTTGTTTAAGAGTCGAGGTCAAAGTCTCTTTAAATACATCTTCTTCTCTCAATCCTCTAAGACACTTTTTAAGGGTAAAACCATAACGGAGTTCTAAGCTCCAAAACGGATAATATCTTGAATACGATGATTAACCCTAATAATGTCATTTCAGCAAACTTGAAGTCGGAAGATAAACTTTAATCTCTTCTTGTTCTTGGTTAAATTTAATCACATTTTGTGTGTGATCACAGATTATTTACATGGTATAAAAGACTCCACGCTACATTGCTACAATGGGGTACTTCATCTGTTTCTATCCAAAATAATTCATTGTAAATATGTGTTTCTCATGCTTCGAAATCTGTCCTTTTTAAGGCTGTAAATGAGACTCAAGTTCTGAAACACAAGGAATCAGATGGAGACTTCTTTGGCTTAGAGGATACATTGGATGCAACAAGAAAGGAAGAGTGTAAGAACATATCAAGATCATCCAATAGAGTTTCATTGACTTGTCGACTGGTTCCAAAGGTTCACAAAAATTTGTTTAGGTTTTGAAATTGTATATTTCATTCCATCCCCATCCCATTCAAAGTTCAAATGTGGCCTTTTTTCTGTTTTGTTTTCTCTTACATTAACATATTATGGTTATGCTTAGATATCTAATGATATGTGGAATGAAATGAATTTAGATGGAATAAAATAAAAGTTATGGTTCTATTGTTTGTAGACTTTTGTTTGATATTGGATAACTTCATAATCAAAATTATATCATTTTATTATAAAAAATAAAAGGTGATTTATATAAATGTGAGATTGTCACCTTTCTTTTCTGTTTTGGTCTCAAATGGGAAAATAAATATTAAACTTATAATTTATTAGCCTAATCTAATTTTAAAATTAAATTTAGGAAGTCTGAAATTAAATCAAAATGATAATTATTTGTAACACTAATCGTATTAAACTCTTCTTGAAAAGACAAAAGATAAACTTGATTTGAATGGTCGTACTTCATACCTTGAAAATGGTTCGGGATCCTTATAAATTCCTTTTAAATTATTTTAATGAGTTTAATGATAAAATTTGTGCTATAAGCTTTTATCCGATGAAAATAAATTAACAAATGTTTAATTAAAATATTGTGCATGACCACTTTATTTGTCATTTTATTGATTTAACATATTTTGAACAAAATAATCACTTATTTATGACTTTTGTGAGATAATTTATAAAATATAATTACGATAAAAACCTTGACCACACTACAAAACTAATTACAATATGACCTTTGTGAGGTAATTTACGATAAAAACCTCGACCACACTACAAAACTAACTATAATATGACCTTAAATTCGTATTTTCTATATTATAAAAATTTTAATCTAAAACAAAAAATCATTAACTCCTCTCTATCATAGTTGAGAAAATTGAGAAAGAATGAGACAATTCACCTAACCTTCAACCTAAAACTATTTCGTTTATAAGTTATTTTTTTTATTCGATGTACAAGTTTCTTATTTTTACTACTCATATATTAAATACCTGAATTTATATATATATATATATATATATATATATATATATATAATACATACAGTTTTATTTTTTAAGATTTTACATTATTATGAAGTCTAGTAAGTCATGTGCCACCTCTGACACAACAATTTTTCAATTGAAAAGGGATCCCCAAATGTTTTCAGAGATCGAAATTCCAACTTCAATCTTGATTGTATTGAATTGCCATAATTTCTCTGCATTCCAAGTACATGACAATATCCAAGTTTGTCATCTTCTGCATGGTACAGTGACATGCTGTATTCTCTGTATTCTCTGTGGATAATGATGAACGAAAAATTAAATATTATGAATTAAGATATATTTCTGAAATATAGAAATTACCACCTTAGTTTTTTTAAAATAAAATTATCTCATAAATCAATAAAAACACACATATATGTTACAGAGAAGAGGAACTGTATATTTAAATCATTTGTGTAATAATTTCTACTTTTCATAAATTATTGTAAGTCAGGTTTATTCAGTTTGGGAACTGCACAACACAAAGTCATGTTCTTATGTTCCTTCTGATTGGTGAGGGTAAAAGCATAGCCATAAAAGTGCATTCCTTTTAACAGAGGCAAAGTAAATATATGGAGAAAATAACTGCAATGACCCATGTGTACCTCTGATGGTGATTGATTGGAGGAAAGGCTTTAAAATTTTTAAAGGGTCATGGATTAAATTATTTTTAAAATATCATAGTATATATTTTTTCATATTAAATAAGAATGTCACATTGAATTAGCCTAAAAACATTTTTAATTGTCATGCTTTTCCAATCAATATTTTAATTTTGAATTTAATGCCACATAAAAATTACTAAAAATGTCTTGAAGAACTCATAATAATAATGGTGGAGTGTCTATTATTGTTACTCTATTTAAGAATTTTGTGTGATGAATATGGCTTTGTGGACTTTTTTATGTTAATGGTATCTTTAACTTTGAAAGACCTAAGGAAACAGTAAAATAAAATACTTTTATTAGCGAATTTAAACAAATAGTGAATTACCTTAAAACTTCTTAAATATGTTGACACTTGACAGTGGATATAAAAAATTACAAATATGATTTTCATTTAATGGGTAATCACTTATTCTTGAGGAGAGGTAGAGGTGGAGTTTTGAATATTACTTCTGAATTAATAGTACAACTGGACATTGCTATATAGGGTGGGCTGATCTGATTAACAGTCTTTTACAGGGAAACAAATTTGTACATAAATTAGGAAGATAAAAGGAAACAAAGGGGACACATTTTGAGTTAAATGAATGTCAAAAATATGTCAAAACTGTTTTTTAGGAAATACTTGTGAATACTTCTTTTGCATGATTTATATATCTGTATGACATTGTCATATATTCTATTTGTACATTTTTTTTGTCCAATAACATTTATTCTTACAAAATAAATCTGAGTTAGTATTCTTAGGAGCGAAATAATTTCTTAAATATATTACCAGAAGTCTTTCCTCCAAACAAATAAGAAATGTTGGATATTATCAATTGAAAAATTCACCTACCCAATCTTTATTATATGTTGAATTTTTAATTTGAGATTTGTTTTAACAACTAGCCCTAATTGAACTGATTGTGAGGCCCAGAATGAGTTTTGGTAGATAGGTGGTTTAGAAACTTGGGAGGGAAAGATACTCTTTTTTATAATATATTATTTTAAATTTTTATTTTAATATATCTGTAACATTTATATCATATTATTGTAAATTATTGTTTAATTTTTTTTCTTTTAACGTAATTATCATGATATAATATTAAAAGTAAAACATAATTTTTAAAATTAATTAAAAATATATATCATTAAAAATTAATCAAGAATATAATAAAATTTTATTAAACAAGTGTTAAAATTTCTTCACAAAATGTAAATTAAAAATTACTAATAACGTATCTGAAATTACTAATAACGTATCTGAGATAATTTAGTGTAAAGTTCTAAAAAAACATTAGACTCCATTATGTTAATTTACTGTAAAATTTTAAAGAAAACATTATGTCCGATAACTGCGTTGCTATATAAGAAAGAACAGCTTTTTCAGTCTTCAGTTTTTTCAATAATTTTGTTCTTTTCTTCCTGGAAGTATGAGTAAAAAAATGAGAAAAAAAAAAACACATAATTTTCACCTGGAAGCTCAGTGGATATGCTAGTATCAAAATTTGTAAAGTGGAGATTGAATTTTACCAGTGTGTAAGGAGATTTATCAGTTTCAAATATTGTCGTCTTGGGAATGGAGAACAGATTGTTTTGATGGGAGTTCTTTCACTCCTCTAGCATACTATAGTGAATGTGGGAGATGCTTTAATTTGATCTTCATTGTAAACTTTTTCTATCTTTTCATTTATTGTGGGAGGAATACATTACTTTGATCTTCATCAATTTTAATTTTTTACCTTCTCTCAAACCTCTCGACCAATGACAGGGTCCTTCTTCGAAGGACAGCAATTGCGAAAATAGAACATAAATATATTCAATTTTAAGTGGCTTTTATAAAATATAAAATTGCATGTACAAGGGATTGCAGACCTCCATTGACATATTTAACTGGACTATTTTCTTCTTTGCGATGTGAGGATTCAACTTCAATCATAAATAATAAGCCAAAACATCTCTATTTGAATGAAAGTTCGGCTTTCTTACTAAAGCAGAACCAAAATCTCAACAAGCTACTTGTCAGATATGTGCTTGTTCACATCCCAAAAATTAGCTGTCCAGATTCTTAGCCAATAGTTTATTCACTATTTTTCAAAGAAAATATAAGTTGGAACTCAAAGGTAAACTTTGTTATAGAGAATTTCATAACATTTCGATATATTTAAGATCAAGCGGAAGTATGATGAAAAGAAACAAAAATATGATTAGAAATTAGCCAAGGAATCACGTGGCATTAACAAAAAAATATAGCTTGTGATCAAAGAACAATTCAATAAATGAGAGCTTAAATAGTTGAGGCTAATGAAGTTAACAAACTCATGCAGGGGAGGCAAGACAATTTGTTCATAGCATAGCAGTAAGGGATTAAGGACAGGGAACTATAAAATTGACAATAATTTGCATTTGATACTACCGGTGGTTAATAAGAAAACTTAAATTTCTTTTGTTCAGAAAATCTACTGGGAAGATAGGATCTTGTCAATTTCTTTTGTTCAGAAAATATATTTCTCTAAACACTTTTGATAGGATGTTTATCTTCACGATTCTTTGAATTCGTGGTCATAGATTTGTTAGTAACTTGGTTCTTTTATGCTGTCTAATTTAATTGCAGATAGTTTCTGCTGCATTATTTTGGAGTAAAAAAGAAAATCGTTGATGATAATGCAAAAGCATACCACCAAAATAAGAGATAAATAAGAGATATAGATGATAATGCAAAATATAAAACCAAAATGAACAGATGTGTGACGATTTTATCATTTCCCGAACAGAACTATCATTCTTATATCATTCTTACATGACATAATTCGATTTTTGCTAAATGGGATAACTCTATCTCTTTTCTTTTCTGCTTCTTCTGCCAGTTTTGCCAGTTTCTTTATATCATATAGATCTGTTTTCAACTCTATCGAAGTTCGCTCGCCGTTGTGGGACAAAAAAAGATATTTTCTAGTTCTTTCTTCCCCTACCTCCCCTTCTTCTACTAACAATATCTTCTCTTATGAAATTATTTTCGATCTCAATAAGAAAATAAGTACACATTTTGGGTATGGTATTGAGTGACCATCCGATACTCCGAAGGGCGATTAGGTCATTCCATTGAGGGAGGCAGAAAAGGCCAACTATTGGCCATTGAGAAGTAGATCGGTCTTTGGCTGGCCTATACACCAATGGTCCTTTTAAATGTCTGCGGTAGTTGAGTTCTCCCCTGTTAGGTTGGTTAAAGAGAGTGCAAGAGTTCAGCTATCTTGCTTAATAGTCTCCTCCCAAACTCATTTTAAAACTGAATCTTCAACATTTATATTATTCTAGAAAATTTTTTAAATTTTCAAAATAATCAAAAATATTATATTTTAATTTTTTTTTACAAAAGTTGTATTAAATTGAGATATGCTATAAGAACAAGACTTAAATAAAATTTTATTTTTCTTTAAAGTTATAAAATAGAATCTATGTTTACTAGGTAGATGCTTTGGCTATGGGAGAAAAAAAATATAGAGAATGAGATCATGGTATAAGAAAAATGTCTTTACTCTAATTGAGGCCATAGCTTAAAATGTGTAGAGAGAATGAAAATGTGCTTTCTCTTATACTAACAGATCACCAAAATTTGATGAAACTTCATTCATGGAATATCCATGATCTATGAAATCAATAAATTGATGATAATACTATATGCATGTCATAGATTTCCCAAGTTTAGAGTACACCTTTAAATATCATAATAAAAGGAGAAAATAATTTATTAAATAATATTACATGATTTCATTAAAATATTTCGAAATTGCTTTATAAGGAAAGAAAAATATAATTGTACACACACTTAAATACGTTTTTAACTCATTTAAATAAACGAGTTTTAATTTTTAATATTCGTGAAAAGGTTTATTTACTTTCATCTTTTCCAAAAAAAAAAAAAAAAACTAATTTTAATCTATGTTATTATATGACATCAAATAATTATTTATATGTTGCAAGAAAAATTAAATAATAACATGTTTTAGTATTATAATATAATATCGATGCATGAATATATATATATATATATATATATATATATATATATATATATATATATATATAT
>Ga0099824_1008234_pt1 | contig 13420 bp, 7 predicted proteins | sample SiratrowhiteBW_FD_76837 | JGI IMG/M metagenome (GOLD analysis project Ga0099824, IMG submission 76837) | Root nodule microbial communities of legume samples collected from California, USA - Siratro white BW | ecosystem: Host-associated > Plants > Roots > Nodule | place: USA: California... | reverse complement strand
AAATTTCACAATAATTGAGATTAAATGATTTCCTTTTAACTCATGACTCAAAACATAAATTTAAATCCAAAAACTCTAAAATTGGGAGTAATTACTATTTTAAATAACACTTAAATCCACAAGTACTCAATATTTCTCATGTATAAAAACACTCCAAATTGGTACTTTTCACGAAGGCGAGCTCTCAATCATGAAAATATCCAGCAATATTCACAAAATTGATATTTTATCACAATTCGTCCAGCGAAGACGAGCTCTTAATCATGAAAATATCCAATAATATTCACAAAAATTGATATTTTATTACAATCCGTCCCGCAAAGGCGAGCTCTCAATCATGAAAAATATCCAACAATACTTTCAAAATAAATTTACATCATAGTACACACATACACATAATGTCAGAAAGGACTATGATTCAAATACTGAAAACATTGATTCTCCATCGTTATAATTCAAAACTATGTAAATATAAATACTAACAATATATATTGTAAAATATTTTATTTTTAGTGAAAATTTATGATAAATCATAAAACTGCGAAAACAACTCATAACTTAATAATTTGGAATTAGCATATGTCAAAAGTCTAAGATTCAAATCACATAAATTGTGTCTAACATAATTTCACTATAATACCCAACAAATTTTCATAATATCATACAACTAAAAAAGGGATTAAAGATGTTATTAAAATTGATTAATCTTATATATAACTAGACATCAAATCATAATCTTTTCGTATTCCATCATCTACAAAAGATCAAAAATACTCCTACAATCTTTATAGGTAAAAAGAAAATCACCATATACAACCCCTATATATTAGGGACAAGCAAAAGACTACGATCTGGTTTGAGTCTTGCCAAAGACGATACGAGCAAGAATCACTTAGCAAGTGGGATGCTGCCTTTCTTGTTAGTTCAGTATCAAAGTGAGAAGATGAAAATATAGCAGCGAAATATATGATTTCCAAATCCAATTCTTCCAACAATATTTTCAAAATACATTTATATTATTCTCAATAAAATATACAATCAACCATCAACAATAACATAAATAAGTCAGAGAACAACATTACTAAATTTGAAAACAAAAGGTCAATAACCTTTCGGCCATTCAAAATAAAACACTACGCAAGAACCGCATCTTCCAAGCTGAATTCAGAAAACTTTTATCCCAGACCACCTCAAATATTAAGCTTAAAATGTATGGCAACTTACTAGATTGCAAATGGTGAAACAGAAGTAGAGGAAGGAAGTTAACTAAGAGACACAAAAAATATGTTAAGCACGTTACCACAAAGATTTTCATTATAACATGAAAAGTACATAACAATATCCTACCAAGTCTTAGATTTCTCAGAGAGAGAAAGTATGCCAAGAAACTATAGCAACACTAAACCCCTTCATGTGTAGAAAATCATTCTCAACTACTCATGTAACAATATTATAAATTATATTATTCAACAGCTGACAGACAAGAAATTATAACAGACAGTGTACCGTCAGCTTCTTCACTAGCATTATTACACTGAAAGTATACTACATGTAGTGAACATCATAACTACAAAAGACACAGTAATACTCCTATCACAATAACTACAATTTCTATTATATCATTCACAGAAGAAATGCCCAATTCCAATAAATCCCAAGATTCTAACAAGACAACGACCTTATTACACCAGGTGAGGTTGACCTTTTTCCTTTTATCCCACTTCTGAATAAACAAAACTATATATTCCCTTTCAGAACTCAGATGTAAGTATTCTTAGTCAGAGTTGATAGCAGTGCTGCACATCCCAGCGCACACCAGCAGTAACACTTAAAATAGGGTAATGTATTGGTCATAACGATATACCGTGCATAAAATCACTAGTGTGCATAACAATAGTGTGCATCAAATCACTCTTCTTAACATAACAGCTTCTCAACAGTCATTCCGAGGACATTAATTAGATCCTCCAAAACATTAAGAATACACCTATTATATATCCTGAAAGGGAATGTAACCATCACCACATCTAGTCTGGTGGGAATCTTTCTCACCCGAGAAAATAATAAAACCCATTAATCCCACTTAAGAAAAAAGAGAAAGGGAAATTAACAGTATGATTACACGGAGCTTTTATTTATCAATTAAAACAATACAAATTTAATTAGAAAAAACTCACAATTATAATATATGAGTACATCAAATTATATGGAGATAAGAAGAATCAGAATCTAGAATAAAAGAAAAACTTTAATTCATCATTCGTTCTGTCCTTTCCTGAACAATGGTCTCTGCAAAGAATAAGAAAGAAGAGTATGTACAAACTGTTTCCAAAGCCAGAAGCCTATACAGAGAACTGTCTTCTTTATTTTTTAATAGGATAGAATAAAAAACTAACCCTGGACAGTTGTAGAGAATCTTCTATATATTATTAATTAATAATGAGTTCAGCCACCTATTATCAGCTAACCCAATAAATATTCACATAATATAAATAATATTATTTTATGAAACCAAATAAATAATAACACTCAAATAAATAATAATAATAATAATTACATAAAATTTGACAAATAAATTAATCTAGAGAAATTACTAATTTATATATTTCACAAAATAATTAATCCAACATACCTATCTAATTTGACATCATTAAAAGATTTTTATAATATATTTTAAATTAAAATTATATCAAATTATCTTTATCATATATTTGGATGGGTTAATTTAGAAGGGTTGTTTGCATCTAGTCTTAATGTTATCTAATAATCTTTGTTGATAGTTTATGGCATATATATATATATATATATATATAAAGTTTATTCTATGTTACATAAGTATTTATTCTTAAGTTAGTTAATTGCATGTTTTGTTTTTCTAATTTTTCATAATTAGTTTATATTAATGTTATTAATGTAACTTAGCTTGTATAAAAGACAGTAAAAGAATTTAAAAAGTTGAAATATAAGATTCTTTTGTTAGGAATTTCAATTAAGCTAAATACTAAAATTCCAAATATACTTAAATTGAAAGAAATAGTTAATTTTCTACTTCACATGATTTTCCATTCGCAATTACTTGTTGGCTTTATTCTCGTTCGTTTATTACTCATTCACTTTTGATACGCACTCGCTCCACTTTTGTTTACTTTATAAATTATTTTGCTTTGTGTGCACTATCTCCTTTTAGAAATGTTTTTTATCTTTATGTTCTTATTTTCTCTCTCTCTCTTTCTTTTGCTCACTCTCGATCTGCTCTTTCTCTTGAAAAAATTGTGATTCGTCAAATTATTCATATTAGGTTTATTTGTGATTTAGGTTTCGTTATTGTTTTGATATTTTCTATTTCTTTATTTCATTTCATCGATTTAAGGTTCTGTTTATTTTAGTAGCTACTTTTGCAAAAGAAATTCATTTATTTTAAAATTGAAATCTAAAAGGCAGTAAATTGTTTCAATTAAAAATATTTACAATGTGTTTGGATAAGGAATTTTAATAAGGTAATTTATTTGTAAGGATAATTTGAAATGAAATGTTTTATCAGGTGACATGTTGTTTAACTAAAGAATTTAAAAAAAAATGAGATTCTAAAGTTTTGAGTAATTAAATTACTTAAAAATAAAGAATTTCAAATCTCATCTAAAAATTTATAGTTGAGATTAATAATTAATGTCAACTAGATTATTTTATTAAAGTTGAGAAGAGTTATTTTTTTTGTCTAAATTGTTAAGATTATCTGTTATTATTATGAATCATTATTATTTTTTCTCAATATTAACTAAAATCTTATTAGCCTTGTCAATTGACCTATGTTATAATTATTTTGTAAGTATTTATAGTAATTATTATTTTTTATTATTGACTTGAATTTTATTTCTTATAAATTTAAAATATTGATTTAGGACTTTGATAAGATCAATTAGAATTGTTTGACATTTTATATAAATTTTTTTATTTTATAATAATTGAAATATTTTATTAAAAAAATAAAATTTAATAAATTTGAATTGGTTTATAAAACAAAATATTTGAAACTAAAACAATTTAAAATGATATCACTTCAAATTTAAAATATTTTAGTATCTACAAAGAAATTCAATATTCAAACACAAAAGGTTAAGTTTTCTCCTGACACCAGAATATCTATTCTCATTTCTTACAATAGAAATATTAGTAAAAAATTTATTGATTTTGTTTCTTAAATTATTAGATTTTATATTTTATATTTATGCTACGATCTGAAATTATATATTTATATGATAATAGTTAATTTTTAAAATTATAAATTTGAAAAAAAAATTAATAAAAATAAATAAAAATAAATTTGATTAATAATTATTAGATAATTTAATTTAAATAAATTGCTTCTTCTAAATATAACTTTTTAAAAATAAGTAGTAGTAAAAAATATAGAAAAATATTACTTTTACAACTCATGCAAAATAATTCCCCTTTAAAATATTGTTTTCATTACCAATTCATGTCTCCGTCACTTAAGGTTATCAAGTGATAAACATGTTACTTGGTGGTGTCAAACTATAAAAATCCAAAAATTTAATAAAAATTTAATTATTTTAAAGAAAATGTTGATTTGATAACTACGTTTTTATTACAATTCTATCTGTCACCACCAATTGATTATGTGACTAAGAGTAAAAATGATAATTTGTCACAAATCTAAAACATTTAAATGACCCAACTTTACTTCGTGTAGAAAGGCGAAGTGTTTCATGTTTGAACACAAGAGTGTGAAAGGATCCGGTACAATTATTTTCAAACATTTAGTGAAGCGGGTAATGTTTTTCTCTTCTTGCGAAAACAAATAATTTAAGTTTACGCTGAAAAATTTAAAATAAAAAAATTGTATATTCAAAACATAAATTAGATAATATTTTGAACTAAAGTTATGATATGTATAATGATTTTAGTATTAAATTTTTAACTGATTTTATATATATATACATATATATATATATATGACGACTTGATATTAATTATTTTTTAAACTAAACTAGTACTATTGTACACTACTTTAATAATTTTTTTTTAAAAGTTATTGATATTAAAATCATCTTATTTAACACGACTTAAGTTAACAATAATTATCTGACCAAAAATTGCATCTAGATCTATAAATTCTCTACTTCAAAATTATTACCTTAAGTGTGACTTATCCTTTTTTCTAGAAAAAGTTAAATTTACCGATTTTAATAAATTTAAAAAAGAAATTACACCAGATTCGTAAATAAACTTTGAAGTGACTCAGGGTGTTATATGTGGACAATTATAATGTTGTAAAAGGTATCAGTGTTTGATAAAGTTGGTTAAGGATTCATGATCTGAACGGATACATAATATATCTTTCAAAAAGTCAATATACTGTGCAATGATCTTCAATGACCTTGTAAAGATATAATGCACTTTTTAAAATTTATTAAAATTATGCTATATATTAATTTTAATAAAGTTTAACATTTCAACAAAATTGCGTGTTTATTTTCTAATTTAATGATAAAGTTCTTCTATTAAATAGTTAACTCTTAAATCTTAAAATATCATCACTAACTCATCTAGTAGGTAAGTTATAATTTGTTATAGTTCTTCAATTTTATAACAACAACGCTATTTTAATTTTATTTGTAGAATAAGATTAATAATGTTATTATAAAGGATTAAGTACTCCTTGTTCATCTTCGACGTAAGAAACAGAAAAGAAACTTAGTAGAAAGATCGGCTCAATTATTTAAAAAAAAAAATCTGACCCAAACAAATTCTTAAAATATAGTATGATGAGCATGACTTTATGAAAAGTAATTTATAAAGTACTAAGCATTTAAATACTTAAATACACAGGATTTGAAATATAAATATGGAGTGAGACTCTTGATGCAAAACATGTATGACTTAGTTCCTGCTAACCCAAACCACAATTTTGGTGAAGATCATGGTAAAGAATGTGTAATGATATTATTTACGTACGTAGGTCAAGGAGGGACACATGTAGTTCATTAGTGGTTTGTTTTATGTTCATAGTCTTAAGTGTTATAAAGTTCTAAGCGGTTAAGAATTTAAGTACACAGGGTTCAATAAATAAATGTGGAGTGAGACTTTTGACGCATAACATGTGTGCCTTGGTTCTTGTTGACCTAAGCTACAATTTTGGCAAAGATCATGGTGGAGAACGCATAATGATATTACTTACGTATGTAGGTTGGGAGGGACACATGTCGTTCATTGGTGGTTTGTTCTATGTTCATTGTCTGAAGTGTTCATAAACTTCTAAGCAATTAAGCACTTGAGTACGGGTTTAGGGTTTAGGGTTCAACAAATAAATATGAAGTGAGGCTTTTGACGCAGAAAATGTGTGACTTGGTTCCTGCTGACCCAAGCCATAGTTGGGGTGAAGACTATGGTTGAAAACATGTAATGATATTACTTACGCAGGTCAGGGAGGGACACATTTGGTTAATTGGTGGTTTGTCCTATGTTCATTGTCTTATTTGTTCATAAAATATTGTGCAGTGAAGCAATTAAGTACACAGGGTTCAACATATAAATATGGAGTGAGGATTTTGATGTTATAAATGTGTAACTTGGTTGTTGCTGACCCACGCCAGAGTTTTGGTGAAGATCATGGTAAAGAACTTGTAATGATATTGCTTAAGTAGGTGAGGGAGGGACACATCTGGTTCAATGGTGGTATGTTCTATGTTCACTGTCTTAAGTGTTCATAAAGGTTTGAGCAATTAATCAGTTAAATATATAGGGTTCAACACATAAATGTGGAGTGAGGCTTCTAACGAAGAACATATGTGACTTAGTTCTTGCTGACCCAGACCAGAGTTTTGGTGAAGATCATGGTAGAGAATATGTAATGATATTACTTACAGACATAGGTCAAGGGGGACACATGTGGTTCATTGGTGGTTTGTTCTATGTTCATTGTCTTAAGTGTTCATAAAGTTCTGAGTAGTTAAACACTTAAGTACACAGGGTTCAACAAATAAATGTGGAGTGAGGCTTTTGATGCAAAACATGTGTGACTTGGTTCCTGCTGACCCAAGTCAAAAAGTTTTGGTGAAGATCATGGTGGAGAACGTGTAATGATATTACTTACATACATAGGTGGACGACTACAAGAAAAATCGTGATTACATAGAGCAAAAATCCGTATGTAATGTAAAAAATCTGTATGTAATTTGAATTTATGTACAGATTACATATGACCAAAAATTTGTAGTGTAAAAACATTGTAGGTAACACTTACATATGGATTTCATAATCCCTAGTTCATTACGTACGGACGTACGAAATTACCACTACTAGAAAATTGTCAAATAGTGACCGAAATTAGTGACCGAAAAAATCAGTTACTATCAGTGACTGAAAAAATTGGTTACTAATCAGTGAACGAAAAAATCGGTCACAAATTCAGTCACAAAATCGGTCACAGAATCGATCTCAGAATTAGTCACAAATTCAGTCACAGAATTGGTTACAGAATCGGTCACAAAATCGGTCACAAAAATTGACACAGATTCGATCAAAAATTCAGTCACAGATGATAATAATAATAATAATAATAATAATAATAATAATAATAAAAGTAATAATAATAAAAATAATATTAATAATAATAATATTATAGTACAAACAATAATAATAATAAATAAAATAATTATAATAATATCGATAATAATAATAATAATAAAATAATAATAATAATAATATTAATAATCATAATAATAATAAGAATAATAAAAATAGTAATAATTATGATAATAATAATTATTATTATTGTAATAATTATAAGAAGAAGAATAATAATTATAACAATATCAATAATAATAATAATAATAAATTAATAATAATAAAAATAAAAATAATTATAATAATTATAATAATAATAATAATAATAACTAGAAGAACAATAATAATAATAATAATTTAAATAATAATAATATTAATAATAATATTAATAATAATAATAATTGTAATAATTATAAGAAGAATAATAATTATAACAATATCAATAATAATAATAATAATAACAAATTAATAATTCGTAAGTACTGATTTTGAGAAACTAATAAAATAAATTTCTTAAAACTTATTTCAGTCAGTCAAATTTGATGTTTAGATATTAAAATCTTATCTTATTAAATTTAAAGGCTATAAAATTATTATTTTTAATTAGATGTGCTGACAACAGTTCAATCCAAATATTACATACTAAAATCATAATCTTTTATTTATCCAAATTTTCTAAACAATTTTAATTTTAATATATACGTTATGTGTAATGTTAAGTCTACTAGAACTAAGATAAAATCATAATCTTTTATTTATCCAAATTCTCTTCAAACAATTTTAAGTTTAAATGAAATAAATTTGGTTTATCACCATTCTTAATAAGAAAATAAAAGAAATTTGGTTATGAATTTAACCACTTAACAATTCTCGTTGAATAATATACAAACTAATGTAGAAATATTTTAATTATATCATATTGAATTTCGTCACGAGGGCAGCCAGCTAGCTTCGGACGACTTATAAGTTCCTAATTTTGAATTTCATATACTCAATTTAAAATTTTTATTTTTATTTTTTTCTGAAGAGGCATAGAATTATGACGAGGCAGGTATAGTACCTCTTTTTCATTAGTTCTTTATAAAGGAAATTATCATTTATTATCTATAAAATAAATTGTAATTTTCAGCATCAATTATTTTCTTGCTATTTTTAAAATATTTATAAATATAAAATCATATTTTATATCTATGTGCTTTTATATATACTAGAATGTAAGTCTTTTTTAATACAATATCTATTTTGTTTCAATCAGGCAAACAAATAATTGGAATAATTAAACAATTATAATAATTATATTGTTTATTTTGACTTAAATTACTTAATACGGAAAACAACGATTACAATTAAAATTTAACTTTTTCATATATGTTAAAGAAGATATGTAGTTCATTATGGTTATATATTAACATTTGAAATATATTAAAATTCAACTATCACAAGTATATATTTTAATTTATTATAACATATATACTGCATATTAGCTTCATCCATCCAAGAATCGATCAATAATACGTACGAAAATTATAACATTGATATAATAAATGATAGATAGGAGTCACATTTGAATAAATTATCTAGACTATTACCATAAAATAAAATAAAAACAAAATAAATAATGTAGAAATAAGTCTAGGGACGAGAGGAATAATTGAATATTGTTATAAAATTTTCATAATATATCATTTAATATCAAGTGGTCATACATTTTTTTAAGCTAATATGAGAATTGCGTAACTCATCCTTACAAAACCGGCATATAAAGTAAGCACTCATTTATAAATTATTGAAAGGTCTTATCTTTAGTCGATGTGGGATCTCCAACACACCCCTCACGCTGAGACTGCTCAACTTGTGTGTAGGACTATATTATTTAAGGGTGGTCCAGTAGATGCCCGATAACAGGTGGCACGATTGGGTCAACAATTGTGCTACGATAGGTTGTGATACCATATCAAGAAGTAGAATTTTAAGCTTAACTCAATCTTACATAACTGGCTTGTAAAATGAGGTTTGCACCCACTTATAAACTTTTGAAATACCTCATCTTTAGTCGTTCTGGAATCTCCAACACACCCCTCTCACGCCGAGACTCCTCAACTCGAGCATGAAACTTATATATAAGGATGGACCGATAACTGCCCGATAAGGGTGGCCTGATAGACCCAATAATCTTGCTAGGATAGGCTTTGATATCATCTCAGAAGTGGAATTTAAGCCTAACTCATCTTTACAAAACCGACTTGTAAAGTGAGATCTGCACCTATTTATAAACTATTGATTGAAAGACCTCATCTCTAATATATGTGAGATCTCCAACATCTTTTCTAAATATTAGTTTGTAAATCTCTCATTTTTTTCCCATTAATACAACATAATAATATGTAATATTATTCTAATCTATTCAGTATAATTACTTTTAACTAACCTATTGAATATTGTTTAGATTATAACTATTCCTGTGTATTGAGTATTGTTTGAACTAAAGTCACTCTAGACTAAAATAATGAATATTTTTTGAAACACAACCATTTTTAACTAAACAAAATTAATATGAAACTAATCACAAAAATCATATGAATTTGCTTATTATAGAGTAATAGTATCTTGCTACATATACAAATATATGTACACTCTTAATGTTATGTTAGACAAAGATTTTGGTAACATTTTATACTTAATTATGTCTCTTTTATTCTTCTTCAAAAAAATAATTTTATTCATGCCTCCATCTTCTTCTTCTCTCAAAAGGTCTGTACACTAATCTAAATGCAGTAAAGTCACTTAATATTCTCACCAAACGCAATAAAGTCACTTATTTTTCCATTAATATCAGTAAGTTGTTTCTTTGAACTTGATAAGAGTTATTTTTTATTTAAATTGTTAGGGTTATTTGTTATTGTAGACTATTATTATATCTTGCTCAATTAACTAAAATTTTATTATTCAATATCGTAAAGAATATCTCTTGATAAAGGTGAATTAAATTTTTTAATTGATATAGGTTCTGATTATAGTTTTTGTCAATGTCTATTATGATTATTATTTTTTATTATTAACAAGAATGTTTTCTCTTGCTAATTTAAAATATTTATTAAGATTTCTTCACTAAAATCAATAGAATTGTTTGACATTTACATATTTTTGTAGTTGGTGATAATAGAAATATTTTATCTAAAAAGAGAAAATAAAAATTCAATAAATTTAAAGTAACTTATCAAATAAATACTTAAAATTAGGAAATTCAATATCCACACGCAAAGTTAAATTTTCTCCTCACATCTGAATATCTATTCTCATTTCTAACTATCGTAAAAGAAAGTAAATATTGATTTTGTTTCCTAAATTATTAGATTTGATATTTTATATTTGTGCTATAATTTGAAATTATATATTTACATGATAAGAGTCAATGATATTTGTGTAATATAAAGTCACGAGCATTATGTAGGATGTATACAATCATGTCTATAATAATAATTTGAGATTTAATGGTAATTTAATATTGTTTTATAAGATGAATATGAGAGTTTTCTATATATTCAATCCTTGTGTTCTTTCATTCCCTAATTCTCACAAATTATCTATCTTTCCTTTCATACTCTTTCTTTCTTGTCTTTTTCTTTCTTTTTGCTGCCCAAAAGTTTATTTTTTTCTTCAAGAAAACTCTTATTAGACTTTAATCCCTTTAGATACTTTCTTGTCCATCAAGATTTGATCTTTGTGGTAAAATTCAATTCTTGAATTACTTGTATGTTTGATCTTTGTTTTTAACCTATGATTTCAAGTTCTGCTTTTGTGAAACAGTTTTACAGTTCAGTGGAAGAAGGAAAGGAAGCGGAAGGAAGTTGAGAATGGCAAAGAGAAAGAAAACCAGTGATGGAAGAAAGGAAGAAGATAGACTCAGTGACTTACTAGATGTTGTTCTTCTCCATATCATGGAGTTTTTGCTTACAAGAGAAGCTGTGCAGAGTTGTGTGTTATCTAAACGGTGGAAGAACCTTTGGAAAAGTGTCAACACTTTATCTTTCAGATCCTCCACATGAATTCACAAATACAATATATTTGTCTCTCATGTTCCCTCTAATCGATTAGATCATTCTGTGGCTCTGCACAACCTCATTTGACCGTCTTCAATTCCACTGCACGAAAACTTTGCTATCTTCCTTTCATAAAAGAAGAAAAATTGATAGCCCTTTCACTGCAGAGTCTTCCATCATCATCATAGATTGGTGGCGAATGTTTTAGTTGATACTTTATTCTCGTATCCTCTATACAATAACGAAGGTGAGATACTTTATTTTGTTTTCATTATTAATTTTGTCACTGTTCAATTTTTCACATTTTAAAATATTTTTACTAAAAGTTTCTAATTTCACTCTAATCATATAGAATTTATATTGGGATAGATTAGAAATTGAACCTCCCCACTTTCCTATATTAGAATTAATCAAAGTATATACGGATTCTTCCTGATATCTGGAGATTAAGTAAACGCAATACTTAATACTGAATTATGAATTAGAAAGTGTTGATGTGATAGAGTGTTAACAGTCATGGCCATATCCGACAAATACTCTCTTCGTAGCTTTTATATTGTAATTGTCTTATCCATGGTATTTTGTTACTTTGCTTTTCATATATCATAAACTTGAAGAAACTATCACTATGGGAAATGCATTTCAAATCTGCGGTATTTTGTGTGGTCATGACAATCTGTATTTCAATTTTTAATGGAAATCTCACTTCTTTCTTCAAGCGTTCTTGTATAATGGTGAGAAAATTTTAAATACAAGAAATAAGTTTTTGAGAGTTGTATAATGGTGAGAAAATTTTAAATACAAGAAATAAGTTTGTGAGAGAAGCATAAAGAGAAAGTGAAGGTAATATTACAAGATAAACTGCATCAATGATTCCAAAACATATATGAATAACTAAAGATTATAAACTTTTAAGAAACTATTAGTGTGGAGAATACATGCATTTCAAACATACTATTTGCAGTAAGTTGTCATTACCTTCTTTCATGGGAATGTTCTTATATAATGGTGTGAAAATTTTAAATACAAGAAATAAGTTCTCGACACGCATAAAGAATAAGAATAAGTGAACATAATATTGAAAGATACACTGCGTCCAATGATTCCCAAAATATATATGAATAACTAAAGAAATAAAAACATAATTTTTTAGTATGTTTAGAAAATAGAAATGATTTTTTCCGATCGTGAATTTGAAATCTAAATTTCTCTAGAATAAATCCGTAGAGTGGTTGCAAATTTCTAATAATTTTCCGATTTTAAAATTAATTGAGAAATTATTTTACAGTCTATTACATTCTTTTACAATCTGGATTTTTAAGTTATTCCTAATATTTCTTATTTATAAGGAAATTTTGATTTCTTTTACTAATGAAATTTAATTAATATAAATACAGCTCATCATATTGTTTATAACCTTCTAATAAGGTAATTACATTTGTAATCCTTTTAATTTAGGATAATTCTGGTTTTGAAAAAGTTCTTTTAGTTTTATCAAGTTAAAATCACTATTATAATTCATAAGTACTGATTTTGACAAACTAATAAAATTATTTTCTTAAAACTAAAGACTAAAAAAGTTTTTTTTTAATTAGAAGAGATGAGGAGTTCATTCCAAATATTACAGACTAAAATCATAATCTTTTATTTATCCAAATTTTCTAAACAAATTTAATTTTAATATATATGTATATATATATATATATATATATATATATATATATATATATATATATAAATATATATACATATTATAATATATATAAAATATGTTTTTATATTTATTTATATTT
>Ga0099824_1008232_pt1 | contig 13426 bp, 4 predicted proteins | sample SiratrowhiteBW_FD_76837 | JGI IMG/M metagenome (GOLD analysis project Ga0099824, IMG submission 76837) | Root nodule microbial communities of legume samples collected from California, USA - Siratro white BW | ecosystem: Host-associated > Plants > Roots > Nodule | place: USA: California... | reverse complement strand
AAAAAAAAAAAAAAAAAAAAAAAAAAAAAAAAGGAAAGAAAACTTGTTGTGGAAAAAGAGTTTTTAGTTTGCTGGGAGAAGATTTTGTCAAGATTCTTTAGAAAAAGGGAATCTCCTAATATAACAAAATTTGAAATTTGTAAATGGGTTTACATGGATGCTGTTATTGTTATTGTTACAGATATTGGGGTGATGAGTGGTGCAGCCATATACATAAAGAGGGACCTAAAGGTGTCGGATGTGAAAATAGAGATACTGCTCGGAATCATCAACCTGTATTCTCTCATCGGCTCATGTTTGGCCGGCAGAACCTCCGATTGGATAGGGCGGCGATACACCATTGTCTTCGCCGGAACCATCTTCTTCGCCGGAGCACTTCTGATGGGCTTCTCCCCCAACTATGCCTTTCTCATGTTCGGGCGTTTCGTGGCGGGCATCGGCATCGGCTACGCCCTCATGATCGCCCCTGTCTACACCGCCGAAGTCTCCCCTGCCTCCTCCCGTGGCTTCCTCACTTCCTTTCCCGAGGTGAACTTTATTTGCTGAATATTATTGAATCAAAATTTGATTTTGTTATATTTATTTATTTAAAAACGTGATTTTTTTTTTTCAGGTTTTTATTAATGGAGGGATATTACTGGGATACATATCCAACTATGCGTTTTCAAAGCTGACATTGAAGTTGGGATGGCGAATGATGCTCGGAATCGGTGCAATTCCGTCGGTAGTCCTAACAGTGGGAGTGTTGGCGATGCCGGAATCTCCGCGGTGGCTGGTGATGAGGGGGCGTTTGGGAGAGGCAACTAAAGTGCTTAACAAAACCTCGGACACGAAGGAAGAAGCTCAACTGAGGCTAGCCGACATCAAACAAGCCGCAGGGATCCCAGAGAGTTGCAACGACGACGTCGTTCAGGTAGCGAAACAAAGCACGGGCGAGGGTGTATGGAAAGAGTTGTTCCTCTATCCAACGCCTGCGATTCGTCACATCTTAATTGCGGCCCTCGGGATTCACTTCTTCCAACAAGCGTCGGGCGTGGACGCCGTCGTTTTATACAGCCCCACGATCTTCGAGAAGGCTGGGATCACCGACGACACGCATCAGCTTCTTGCAACGGTGGCCGTTGGATTCGTGAAGACCATTTTCATCTTGGTGGCTACTTTTATGTTGGACCGCGTGGGTCGTCGTCCCTTGTTATTGTCTAGTGTCGGAGGCATGGTGCTCTCGCTTCTCACACTCGCGATCAGTCTCACCGTCATTGATCAGTCCAAGAGTAAACTAATGTGGGCCATTGGATTGAGTATAACGATGGTGTTGACCTACGTGGCCACGTTTTCCATCGGTGCGGGACCCATCACGTGGGTTTACAGCTCCGAGATCTTTCCGTTGAGGTTGCGGGCGCAGGGTGCGGCTGCGGGGGTTGTGGTGAATAGAACCACAAGTGGGGTTATTTCAATGACCTTTTTGTCCCTGACTAAAGCCATCACTATTGGTGGAGCTTTCTTCCTCTATTGTGGGATTGCTGCCACGGGGTGGTTATTCTTTTACATTGTACTTCCTGAGACACGGGGTAAGACACTTGAAGACATGGAGGGCTCTTTCGGAAGTTTCAGATCCAAATCCAACACCTCCAATGGAGTAGAAAATGAAAGTGGCAAAGTGCCACAAGTTCAGATGGGGACCAATCTCCAAGCTTAGAGAATATCAGGGCTTGTGTGATCATCTAGTGCTTGTGCTTTTTTTTTCTTTTTAGAGTAGTTTTGAAAATCAAAATGAGATTTCTTGTGTATGAAAAAGAATACAATAACCTTTTATGAATCACCAAGGTTCAAAATAAACGAGGTGTTCTTCCTACAGCTATTTTCTTCACCTCTTCGGGATATCAGTTTAAAGGTATATCTAATTATTATTTAATAATGATATTTTAAGAGATTTTATGACTAACAATATCGTTTTTATATAAATACTCATGCATTAAAATGGAAGTTAATGTTTCGGAAGTGTTCGATTTCGGTTTTTACTTTAATGGACACTAATACTTGTAAAAGCTATTCCCCATATCATAGTTAGTTTTAAGATGTTAGAATTTTCTTTTGTTAGACAAACAAGATGTACTTTTCTTTCTACTTATATCCTATTATTTATAATAATTAGTTAATAATTTTTTATGTTATTTTAAGATATGTGATGTGATTGCATTTAGAAGAAAAATAATAAAATATTTATAAGATTTGAATAGTGTTCAAGTCATTATTAATTAAGAACATCTTAATTTATACTTAGAATTATTGTATATATCTTCTTAACCCATACCAAATTATTAATTATAATTGTAAATATCTTGTTCGAATAATAGAAGAACAACAACATAGACAACGAAGCCTTTATGTTTTGTTTCAATGTGAAAAGTAGGACAGATAAAAAAAGATGTATGAAAAAAAATAAAAAAAAGAAAGAGAGAGAAAAAGTTAGTAATTAAAAAAAACAGAAAAGAAATGAAAGAAAATGACACTCAAATTTGATATAAAGACATTTTTATCCTTATACAAATATTTTGTCGTATTATTGAAAATATAAAATATTATGTAAACGATATATATTAGATATTATCTATTAATTATTTATTTGATCAATTCTTATTCAAAATCTCTTCTCTAACGAGAAAACGAAAACGAAATCAACAATTTTTTACCCTTTATCCACTACTTTGGTAAAGTTTAATGAGATAATCTCTCAAGTCTTGTTTTAACTTCTTTCTATGTCTTTTAAGAATACCTTTCACAATATTGTGTTTCCTATACTTATTTCTCTTATTCTTTATTCACCATATTAAAAAGTAAAAGAACAAAATCTTAAGAAATAAATTTGAAAAATAACAGTGTTTTCTGAAGTGAAAAAGAAGCCAATAATCATCAAAGATTTTATTTCTTTTTTATAAAAACAATTTAAACTGATATGTTGTTTTCTTTTTCAAAATCAATGAATCTCAATCTCAATATCCATTTGTATGTTTTTCTAATCTTATATTGTTCATCTTTATTTGATTTAGGATTTCTAATTCATTTTGAATTCATGTTAATTATGATTGAGAGTGTATTATTCAACACATTTACATATTTAGTAATTTCAATCGTAATTCAAACATACTTAATATAGTCATATATATATATATAGAAAAATATAAAAGAAAGAAGCAATTGTACCTCCAAATTAATGTAATTAGCACAATTACATAATATGAAAAGTAAAAAGTAGCTAAATTCTCTTTCCCACCTCTTTACAATTTTTGTATAAGCCTTCCCTTAGACACTGGCTCCTTCTAATAATGGATGTATGCAAAAGCAGCCCACTAAGGTGGGCCTAAAGAAACCCTACTACAGGGCCCACCCATTGATAGGAAAGTAAGGTAATGCAACTAGCTCCAACAATAGATCCAAGGATAATTGTATCGTTTTATACACTTTTATAATGTAAAATTAATAAAAATATTAAATATTTATAATTTAAAATTTTTGGTATTTTAAAATATATTATGAGTAATAATAATTAATAATATTTTTACATTATGATACATAATAATAAAAATATTGAAAATATGAAATGTTAGCTTTAAAATACAAGTGTTAAAATGTTGTTTTCAATTATTGTAGTAAGAATCATTATTTTTTAAATTATACTTAATAATAGTTTTAACATGAAATTTTAAAAGCCGTTGGAAATTATATATAGTGAATTATAGAGTTAAAAATGTTGTTTTAAAGTATTTTTTAATATTAACAATTTATATTGGTAATTTACATATATGTTAATACAAATTTAAATTAAATTAAATTATCAATTTTATTACTATATTCATTAATAACTATTTTAATGTTTATGATATATCATTTTATCCAATAGTATTATTTATGATTAAATATTCATTATTAAAATGCTAAAAATATTCCATAGTAGTTAAAAAAAATAAGGAATTTATTAATGATATGATTAAAATTATGATACATAAAATATATAGAAAATTTTTTTCGCATAATTTATTATTTAATGTTCACGTTTGCTCCTATTCTACTTGTTTCTGTGATTTTTAAAAGTTTTCCATATTTCTTGGACACAATATTGACTCTATATACGGTGATTAGTATATTGTGATTAACACTCTTTTGCAACTCAGTTTTCTAAAATAATTTGTTATAAATCTTAAATACTAAAAGTAGTACGTAAATAAGATTGATCTAGAGGTTCAAATAGTATTATGCTTGTTTGGATGCAATATTTCTAAATATGGTAAGTTTTTAAAACTTTTTATAGTCACACCATAACTTGTCTAACTTTGTGAATCTTTCAATTGGTCAATTATTTGTTGAACTTATTAAAATTCAAGCACTCAATGAGTGTTTTCTTTTGATTGTACATTCCTGCAATGATTTAATTGTTATTTAGTTGTTATTTCAAAGTAGAGAATGTTAATTATAATTGTTTCTACAACCTCTTTCCTTCTATTGGTAATGTGCATGTAACATGGAAGAAATTAGAGGTTGTAATTATAAAGTTGACGTAATTGTGGTTTAAAATATAGTATATAATTCAATAGTTGAATGAAATGTGTTTGAATCATGGAAATCGAAAATGAAAGTCTTCTCCAACTGTGAGAAAAACTTATTATTCCAACCTTAAATTTATTGAGTTGGTATCGCTAGGATCAATCACCAATCTCAGATATTGTTTGCTTAAGAACTCGGAGTTCCGTAACTGTTTTGTTCTTAAAATGCGTCTTGAAGGATTAAGGGAGGAAGGTGTATATAAATTGACCTTGGCCTCGACTCCTAAACGATGTAGGACTATTGGGTGTACCGAAACAAGCCCCCCCTCTCCCAATTGAGCGCTAAGGGAATGAGATTCCCAACAAACAACGCCAATGTTCCGACCTCACGATGCCAATGTTTCGACCTCAAGTCCGTTGATATGACATCTCTAGGGTCAATCACTGTATCCGAGATATTGTTCTTGGAGTTCATTTATATTTGTATTTACTCTTTGGATAGAACAACAAATATTTTATATAAAAAAAGACATATTAAGATTATTATAATTCATTTGTCAAAAGTTTGGACAACTTTTCAATGCATACACTAATTATTTTGTTTATAAACTTTGGAAATAATATTGTGAATTATTTTCATTTAAATGTGACTTATTTAAATGTAGCCATACATAATTTATTGAATAAGAACTACTGTTTATGCGAGTATTGTTGATTCCTTAAAGAATGCAAATTTACTTCAACATTTGATTAAGTTTATTTAGTTTTATAAATATTGAATTATATAACATGACTCTAATGTTTCAGTTTTTTGAAAATCAATTCCAATTATCCGAATATGATATGCACCAAATGAGATAACAGTCCGTAGATTATATTCTCCGACATAAATATTATAATTAGGTCTATTATATTGATTAAGTCATTTAATTTAAATTAGATAATCTTTTTAAAAGTACATATAATTTTTTTTATATTTATTTAGACTGGTGAAAACCTACGTAGATTACTATTTGTATACTTTACAGGTTTTAGATTAAAAAAAAAGAAACAAATTCTGAAAAATACTCACTTTTATGTTGGTTATAATTATAGTCAAAGTAAATTTACTACGATCATGACCATATTTCACATAAAAAATAGTTGTTTTATGTTAGTTTTATAAAATTCAACGTAACATTTTTACACTATTAGTTAGAGATCATGTAAATTGATCAATGTTCATCCCACGCAAAGATACTAATTCTTTTATGTTTGTTGATGTTTTAATCTAGTGTAAATTTATTTTTTATGTCATATTACAGTTTGACGTACAAAAAACTTAATGTTTTACATCTCTTTGCATCTATATCAATATCAATATCTTATGTAATGTAATTTGAGCTTCAAATCAACACAAAATATCTCTTTTAAAGATTTGGTTTGTTTCAATTTTTTTTCTTGTTAAAATTAGAGATATATTCTGAACTAAAAGTTGAATAAAATAACACCACAAACATCTCCAATTGTGGCGTTCAAATTATTTAAAATTTTAAAATACAATTGAGAATAAAATAACAACATGTACCCATACTTATGATGAGATAATTAGGATCATTATCGTCATTATGATAGACATTCTTATTCGAGTGTACTTATGGAGCCTATTGAATTCATTTTCGGAAAGAAAACAAATATGTGGCACAAAAAGTGACAACTATTTGTTTAGGTAGGAGGGAGTGCTGGGGATTTTACTCCCACCATGTGACACTCTTCTTTGCTTTATGATGACAATCCCATATGCATGCCACTGTGGTCTATTTAAGCACCTACTTCAACCTTACTTTCACATTGCAACTCCACTCCACTGCTTAATTTCTTTCTTCACCTCTTCTCACATACATCACCCAAAAATTAAATACATGTTACCAAATTAACACGCTTTTCTCTCATCTCCCTCTTTTCCTCTCACATTTTCCCTTGTGCCGATATTCACTTCAACTAAGTCAACAACATGACTGAGGGAAAGGTGCTTGAAACTCATAAAACACTTGAGGATTTCGATCCTCCCAAGAAGCCCAAAAGAAACATGTATGCATTTGGTTGCGCTATATTGGCCTCCACCACATGCATTTTACTTGGTTATGGTGAGTCTCGCTAAGTATATATTCATTCCAATTGACGCCTCTTGTTTCCAAAAATTACCCATGATGAAAGAATCGCGTCTAGGACCCAAAAATTTAATCTTTTGAAAAATCACATCTAAAACGTTGAACAATCCATGTCAGTAATTAACTGGGTCGGAGGGAAACGGGTGTAACATAGAAGACTTATCATACGTGGGACAAGATTTGCAAGATTCTTTAGAAAAAGGGAATCTCCTAATATAACCTATAAATGTGTAAATGGCACATGTGCATGTAGTTACGATGATGATGTTGTTGTTATAGATATTGGGGTGATGACCGGTGCAGCCATATACATAAAGAGGGACCTAAAGGTATCGGACGTGCAAATAGAGATACTGCTCGGAATCATCAACCTGTACTCTCTCATCGGCTCATGCTTGGCCGGCAGAACCTCCGACTGGATAGGGCGGCGATACACCATTGTCTTCGCCGGAACCATCTTCTTCGCCGGAGCAATTCTCATGGGCTTCTCCCCCAACTATGCCTTTCTCATGTTCGGGCGTTTCGTGGCGGGCATAGGTATCGGCTACGCCCTCATGATCGGCCCCGTCTATTCCGCCGAGGTCTCCCCAGCTTCCTACCGTGGCTTCCTCACTTCCTTCACCGAGGTCATCTTTTTTTGCTGAATATAATGAATCAAAATTTGATTTTTATTTATTTATTTATAAAAATGTGATTTTGCAGGTTTTTATCAATGGAGGGATATTAATTGGATACATATCCAACTACGCATTTTCAAAGATGACGTTGAAGTTGGGATGGCGAATGATGCTTGGAGTCGGTGCAATTCCTTCGGTGCTCCTAACAGTGGGAGTGTTGGCGATGCCGGAATCTCCGCGGTGGCTGGTGATGAGGGGACGTTTGAGAGAGGCGGCGGAAGTGCTTAACAAAACCTCGGACACGAAGGAAGAAGCTGAACTGAGGCTAGCGGATATCAAACAAGCCGCAGGGATCCCAGAGAGTTGCAACGACGACGTCGTTCAGGTAACCAAACAAAGCTCCGGCGAGGGCGTCTGGAAAGAGCTGTTCCTCTATCCAACGCCAGCGATTCGTCACATCTTAATTGCGGCCCTCGGGATTTACTGCTTCCAACAAGCGTCGGGTGTGGACGCCGTCGTTTTATACAGCCCCAGAATCTTCGAGAAGGCTGGGATGACCGATGACACACACAAGCTTCTTGCAACGGTGGCCGTTGGGTTCGTTAAGACAACGTTCATCTTGGTTGCGACTTTTATGTTGGACCGCGTGGGACGTCGTCCCATGTTGTTGTCTAGTGTTACAGGCATGGTGGTCTCGCTTCTCACACTGGGAATCGCTTTTACCGTTATTGATCATTCGGAGAGTAAACCGACGTGGGCCATTGGATTGAGCATAGCAATGGTGTTGGCCTTCGTGGCCACGTTTTCCATCGGTGCGGGACCCATCACGTGGGTCTACAGCTCTGAGATCTTCCCATTGAGGTTGCGGGCGCAGGGTGTGGCCGCGGGTGTTGTTGTGAATAGAATCACAAGTGGGGTTGTTACAATGACCTTTTTGTCCCTCACTAAAGCCATTACCGTTGGTGGAACTTTCTTCCTCTATGGTGGTATTGCTGCGACTGGGTGGTTATTCTTCTACGTTGCGCTTCCCGAGACACGGGGTAAAACACTTGAAGACATGGAGGACTCTTTTGGTAATTTCAGAGCCAAATCCAACGCCAAATCCAAGGGAGTAGAAAATGGAAATGGCAAAGTGCCACAAGTCCAACTGGGGACCAATCTCCACATTTAAAGAGTATTACGACGTCGTGTAATAATATATTAATTGTGTGTTTTTTTATTTTTATTTTTACAGTAGTTTTAAAAATCAAAATTAGATTCTAAAGAGACTTGTGTATGAAAAATACAATAGCTTTTATGAATAACAAAGTTAAAAAACAATTGAGGTTTTCTCTCTATGATCTTGTTTGAGATATTAGTTTCAAGTTATATTTAATTATATATTTAGTTATTTTTCATGACTAACAATTTTTTTTTCGTAAATACTCATCTATGAAATGACAGAAAGTGAGGAAGAGATGAGAATACAACTTTGTAAGACAACTAACTGACGCACAAGTCTTAATGCTTTGTTTGAATATGAGAAGAAAAGGAAAAAGAGTATGACAGGAAAAAGTGAGAAAGAAAAAGAGAAAAAATAATAATTTTTTAAGTGTTTCAATTTAAAAAAAAATGAAGGGAAAAGAAATAAAAAATGACACTTAAATTTGATATAAAGAGACTTTTATCTTTATACTAATATTTTGTCGTATTATGAAAAAATAGAGTATCATGTAAAATGACGTGTTGGATATTTTTTTTTTTTAATTATCTAGTTGGATGAACTCTTATTCAAAATGTCTCCTCTGATAACAAAAAAAAAAAAAAAAAAAAAACAAATTTTCAACTTCTTTTAAACTTTTCTTCCATTACTTCAGTAATAATGATCAATAAAAGTCTCTCAAGTCTTACCTTAAACTTCTTTCTACTTTTAAGAATGCCCTTTTTTTCTCCACAAAATTTATAATCGAAGAAGAAAAGGGTTGGATCATTTATTTTCGGAATATTTTTTGCCTATACTTGCTTCTCTTCTTTTTTTCCATACTTACTAAAAACAGGAATAAGATTTAAAAAAGCAACATGAAAGAGAACCTCGTAGTAAATTATACTTAAATGTAAAGAAGCTCGTAAAAAAGAATCTAAAAGAAAGAAGCAAATTAAATCATCAAATTAATGTAAGTAGTTAAATTACATAGCAAGAATTCTAAAAAGTAGATGGATTCGATCTATCAACAATAGAATCAATCTCTGCTACCTTCTCACGATTTTGTTATAAGGCATCCCTTAGATAGATATGCATGTGATATTGGTTTTAGGCACGTTGACTCTGTGTAATAATTGATACGTAAAGGAGCCTATTGAAACCCTACTAGAGGGTCCACCCATGGATAGTGAAAGTGAGGTAATGCCACTAGCTCCAACAAGATCCAAGAGATAAGTCTCTTATTTGGTTACAATTTTTTTTTCTTCTTTTCTATTTATTGTGTTTGGAAATCCTTGCCCGTCTTGAAAAAAAATCGTGGTCCTCCTTTTTCCTGTGCCAAGGTAGGTTAGAATGACCTCACATTTCCTTTTGTTTTATGCACCTTTTTCTTTGATTTTGAAGTCAATAATTCATTGTTTCATAAAACCATTCATGTAGTCTGTGAGATACCTGGCGTAGTCATTTTTCATTTGAAAACGTTTACTTATATTAGTTCTAATGAAAACTACTTTTTAATCACATTTTTTCTATTTAAAAGACTCAAATTTAAAATTTTCTATAAAACCTCAAATTATGTACAAATTGAATTAACAAAGTTTAAAATTTACAATAATTTATAAACTTTCTTTTTTCTTAGTATTTGAAAAACAATGAAATTCATGAAAACATTAAAGATATAGCAAATCGACGGTGAAATATTAACAATAGGAGTAATGAATAGTATGTTGTGTCCTTATTTAGAGTATTGATACGAAGAGCCTCACCTCCAAAAATCAATATGAATAATTTAATTTCTAGATTTCTCATACAAATTTGCCGACACAAACTAAAAGGACTCGAAACTTGTGCTCCATCATGGCCAACTGAGTGATGAAAAACATAGCTGGTAAAAAAATAGAAACAAAAAACTAAGACAACGTGTTCATGACTTTATTCCTTATAAAGCATTACATAGATCCTACTTTCTTTCGGTTAAACATATAGGCTTCTTTGTCTGTGAGTGCCTTAGCGGTAAAATTATCCACTACTGCGACAAAAGATGCTGAAGTTGTGGCTATAGGATACACCGATTCCTTAATAATTTGCACGTACTAAAAAGCAAAGCATGTCATGTTTGTCTTGAGAATGAGATGCACTGGATATATAAGATGCATCATCTAATTGCTTTTAGCTATTTTAATCTTAGTATAACTACTTTTTTCACAAAATATGTGAGATTAAGTTTAAGTTTATATAACTAGTTTATTAGGTGAGATTGTTTATTTTATATATTATAGTTTTATTTTATTTCTAATTAATGACATATTTTTATGTTAAGGATTAAATATCTTAAACGATTAAATATTTATTAATAATCTAATAGTAGATTACACAATGTTGAATAAACATTACATTATAGCCATATTTAAATTATATTTACACTATGATGTTATTTGAGCTGTCTAACGTATTTTTTCACAAACCGATCGAGATGTATTTATTTCGGTTGGTTTTAAAGATATTTTACTGAAGTGTTACTGACTGAAAATATGTGACAGACTTATCACTCAGAATATATAAAAAAACATAAATAGTACTCTTAATAAATTGGGTCTCTGCCCAGACACCCAAATTTATAAATAGAAAAGTGAGGTATTATTATTTTCATCTTATTCACCAGACCATCACTAACTTGAATATCAGAATTTTTATATAAATCTCTTTCAAAATTAAAAATATTTTGAAAAGTAACAAAAAGACCAGCACGAGAATTAAAAAACGTACGAGAATACAAAAATTCATCGAAGACTTCACTATTATTAAGATTAAGCCCTAAACAACTCTAAACCTTAAAGAAACATTATTTAAAATAATAATTCTTTATATAGTGATGAAAAGTATATGTAATTTTTTCAACAGAAAAATTCCTGATGAGTGTTTATTTTCTTTCCTTATAAAGGAATATTTCCATTATGAATAAAGTTTGAGAAAAAGTATATTGAGAAAAAAGAACTTATTTTATGTTAATGAATATAAATCTCTGAAACTATTATCCTTATCAAATAACATTCACCCTAAGAAAATGCTACACTTTAACATATTTACTGTTTATTCCTTAATTAACCAAATATTTATTTGTCTGTCTTTTCTTTAACAATTCAACCCCTCTCAAACAAAACATTAAGACTTATATTTCTACATGCATCCACCAAATTATTTGCCATTAATTTTCATTTTTTCAGTTGTGTAATGTAAATCTAAATTTCTAAACACCAAATAAAACATGCTCTAAATTTAAAAAAAAAAATAATCTTTTGTAGTATATACCTCATAAATGCGAAAACCGTGAAAATTCCTAAAAGAAACACAAACAATCCGTGAAAATGTGTATATTATTATGCTCCATACATTGATGCCTGCATGTACTGCATGATTGTCTAAGGGCATGGGTGGAAGTGGACCACTTTTCTACACTTATTGCACCACATAATTTTTTTGTATTTATTTATTTTTATATTTTTTTTCATTGAGTTGTCTTGTGTTCACTATTCTCTGATCCCTTGCCAAAATCAGGCTAACACGCTGTCACAATGTACACTTTGCTGTCAGGAATTAATGCTTATGCAGTAATGACCCCATCATATATTTATATACATTGCACAAAACTTTCAGAATTTTATAATTTTTAATCAAGAGACATTTGGCTCTTAAATAAAGGTCTGTTTTTAATTTTTAAAAACTTATAGTTATACATTTCCCATATTTTGTATAAATATTGATGTGACTTTTTGCCTTATTTGAAGCAATAACCCACACTCCATAGACATTGCAAATATAATTGGCCTCGACCACAACATCTCGTAAAAGTCAGTTAATAGGGTAACCTCCACGTAAATAAATAGATTCTTAACTTTTTTTATTGTCACAATTTGATGCAAAATAATGTTAGAAATTAAAGTCCTATGTTATATAAGAATTAATAAGAAAAATAATATATAACAAAAAAGTATTTATAAATTATATTGATTCATGCTAGATACAAAAGAGTCTTCCATAAATAGTGGTGGGTGTGTTAGTTGGCCAAGAGATGAAAAAATATAATAATGAAAGAAACATTGAGTATGATCATTCATACACACACTTTGACTATTAAAGAGAAATGTTAAACCACTGATCACACAATTATTATTATGTATGGGTGGCAGAATGTGACAAGGACCGTTTTGGTTGTCACAATTATGGTTTATTACGTTTATATTGCTAACCACAATAATACAGTAATAAGGTTGTCTGAAGTTACTAATTAATTGTAGTATAGCAAGATAAAAGCTTGAGTTATTTACTTATAATTAAGTTGATTCCTAACAAAATAAAGTTTACAAATTTTGTTTTGATTCTTAATGTAAATTATTTAAATTAATGTTATTTTTGTAACACTGATAGTTTTAATTGTTTCATCCTAGTTAAATTATAATTACAATTAACTTCAAATGCAATCATTAAAAGTATTAATTATTGTAGCAGATAAATTAAAATGATATTTTACTATTAATCTATGCACTTTTATTCAGATTTATCAAATTTTACTCAAGCTAAAGGATTTTTTTTTCCTCAAAATCTTATCTTATAAAAGAATATTTGCAAACACCGAATAATACCAATAATTTATTCATGTTAGCATCAAAATTAATTTATATACTATGAATTTAAATATGGCAAATTCCTTAATCACAATTTTTCTTCTCACTCCTTTAAATATAAATTTCTTCACACTCATTTCCTTCACCCACCATCTTCTCCTTTCTCCTTATTTACATTCATCACGTTCACTCAAATTTTTTACTTACAATCTTTCATCAATTGCAAATTTTTCCTTTTTTTTTTTTTTTTTTTTTTTTTTTTATTTTTTTTTTTTTTTTTTTTTTTTTTTTTTTTTTTTTTTTTTTTTTTTTTTTTTTT
>Ga0099824_1008231_pt1 | contig 13426 bp, 8 predicted proteins | sample SiratrowhiteBW_FD_76837 | JGI IMG/M metagenome (GOLD analysis project Ga0099824, IMG submission 76837) | Root nodule microbial communities of legume samples collected from California, USA - Siratro white BW | ecosystem: Host-associated > Plants > Roots > Nodule | place: USA: California... | reverse complement strand
GTCAATTGGTTCATCTTTTTCCAATCCAAGATATTTAATTCTCAAAATAAATCTAAGTTATCAAGATCCAATAAATTATCATGTTTCAAATATTTTTCAATGTTTAGACATTCAAAAAACACTCACCAAAATTTTCTAATTTATTCTTTTGTTTAATTTTTATAAAATTCTCCATATCTCCTTTTTGTGATTTTACAAAAAGTTCAATTCTTCTTTTTTTGAAATTTTGATTAACTTTATCCATATTTTCTAATTGATATATTTGTATATAAGATTAAAAAAATATAATATTTATAGCACTGATATAAGTTATAAGTAAATAAAAAACTAAGTTAAAAAAATAAAAATAAAACCTGATTGCCAAACAAAACTTTATTGTAGTATATTATCTTGAAGTCTCAAGTCTCCTTCTATCTTTCATTCCTGTCATTTCGAAAGTCTTTACATGTAATTTACAAATTCTAAATGTGTAATGCTCTTACCTTGAATCTGCACAAATTATTTTGAAATTAAATAAATAATAATGAAAAAATAATATGATTTTGAGATCAATTCATCAATAGAATTCATATTGATGTGTAAATGGAGCAAATGCAAACACAAACTTCAATTCCTCAATTTATCGCTCCAATTCTCCAAATAAAAACATATGAAGAAATATAAATAAATTTTAGAATTAGATAATAGGCTAATGACAATCAAACACTCAAATTGAAACTAAGATACAAAAGAAAGAATGAAAGAGTCAGTGAAAGAAAGAACATAAGTGAAGAGGTCAGATAAGAGAAAGAGATAAGTGAGAGTTAGAAAATGAAATGCCGTATAAATAAATGATGAAATTTAATGGAAAAATGACTTCTTGACTGTTCAGTTTTTTTTTTTGGAAAAATACTACTAAATTATTATATGAAAATTTCAAGAATATGATTCCTTAAATAATATTTACAATACCAATATAAATTTAAAGTTATTAAAGAATATTTATAGTACCAATGTAAATTTAAAAGTCAGATAAGATATTTTAATTTTTTAATTAAAAATTACTTTTAAGTTTAATTTTAAAATTGAATACTTTTTAATTTTATAATAATATATCAATATTAAATTTTTTAAGGCATTCGAGGCCTAAAACCGTTACTTTATCTACTTGAACCTTAAGTCAGTCCTGCAAGAAAACCAATCCAAGTGAGTTTAGCCTTCCTAAAGAATAAAAAGAAAAAAAAAAGTAAGAAAACTAAAGTGTTTTATTTTACTATATTTTACAAATGTCACTTTGAAACTTAATTTTTCTCTTGAAACTTGTGTCTATTTATAGTTTTATTGGCTCTAAGAATCTAAGAAGAATCGTCTCTTTCTAATTTCATTCATAATTTTCATATTTCATATTTTTCAAATTCTATTTTTTTATCTTTACAAAAATATGCTCATCAATATAAAATAACTTTCCACGCTTAAAAGACATTTATGTAAACAAAATATTGTAAAATCTTTTTGAATAATGAAACAACTACATTCTCCAAAAGTATAAGGTGAGCATATATAAATTTACATTTATTATGAAATGTTTAAAGTTTCCACCAATCCTTATGAAATATTTAAATTTAAATTTCTCAATCTATCACTCCAAATTCTCTAAATAGAGACATGTGCATAATGAACAATATGGAATTATAAAAACAAAATTGAAATTAGATAATGATCTAATGATAATCAAGCACTCAAAATCTAAACAAATATATAAAAGAACAAATGAAAGAGTCTGAAAAAGAAAGGAGATAAGTGAAGAAATCAGGTAAGAGAATGAGATAAGTGAGAGAGTTAGATAATGAAAAGACATATAAATAAATGATGTCAATTTGATCCAAAAAAATTTAATATTTAGGATTCCTTGATAGTTTAAATTTTATTTTTAAAAAAATACTATTAATTTATTATAAGAAAGTTTCAAAAATATTATTCATTAAATAATATTTACAATACCAATATAAGTTTAAAGTCATTAAAGAATAATTATAGTACTTATGTAAACTTGAAGTCAGTTAAGATATTTTAATTAAAAATTACTTTTAAGTGTAATTTTAAAATTAAATATTTTTAAGTTTTTAATAATATATTAATAGTAATTTTGTAAAGCCTTTTAGGCCTAAAGCCGGATTGTTTCTTCCTGCACCTCCAAGCCCTCTTAAGGCACCACCAAAATTTACAAATATTCCAACACTATATTTTTTGTAATTACTGTTTTATCCTTAATGTAATTAAATGAATGCAATAGTGAAATTGGGTGGTGGGTGGGTACAAGGTTGATGCAGATCGTTGAAGGTGAATGGTGACGTGCAGTGGATGAGTGGTCTTTTGCGGTAGTGTGCGTTATCGGCAGCGATGGACAAGTGCGAGTGTAGCCCCACGGTAGAGCAGTGGTAGCGTAGCGTCGTTTGAGGTAAGATGGGGTGAGTTTGATTTGTATTACAGAACAAGGATTCTGTAAGTTATTCTAGTTTTGAGAACGAGTTACAGAACAAATGGTTCTGGAAATTATTTTGGAAGTGAGAATGTGTTACGAAATAATAAATTTTGGAATATCTTGATTAAGTTTCGGAACACCTTGTTCTGAAACTAAAAATCAACAAAAATATAGAGGTCTAGAGTGGGGTGTTCCGGAACTATCTTTCGGACCGAGAGAACGATTTCAGAACACTCCATTCTGAAACTAAAAATCAACGAAAAATCATTCATTATCAAATCGTAAAAATCCAACGAAATCACTTAAATTTATCACAAATCGTTTAATAGATCATATACATCTCAAATGTTTCTCAAATATGTTGTTATTGATGTACGACGAAACCAAATCGACAAAATAGAATGGTTGAAGGTGCTTGGAGGTGGCGACAGTGGAATGAAATGATTGGAAGAGAGTGAAAAACTTAAAAAAAGGATTCAAGGTTCAAATGCTTCTCTAACTATTGTTTTAAGGGTATTTTAGACAATTTTTAAAATTTTAGGGGTGCTTGAAGGAATACTTGAAAATACAGGAAAAAACCGTCCGAAAGTAATTGTTTTACTTGTTTGGACTTCAGCCAGTAAAACAAACAATTCAAATAAGTTTAGCCGAAAATAAAAAAAAAAAAAGAAAACTAAAGTATTTTGTTTTACTATTTTTTACATATATCACTTTAAAACTTAATTTTTCCTTTAAAGCTTGTATCTATTTATAAGTTAAGAATCAAAAAAAAATTGTCTGTTTTTAATTATATTTATAATTTTCTCATTTCAAATTTTCAGATTTTTCGATTTTTATTTCACAAAATATGCTTGTCAATATAAAATAACTTTCAACATTATCTTTAAGAGATATTAATGTAAACAAAATATTATAAAATCTTTTTTGAAGAACGAAACAATTTCATTCTCAAAAAAAATATAAGGTGAGTATATATAAATTTGCATTTATTATTAAATGTTGAAAATCTATGTCACTTAAGCGTATGCATTTGTGAAAGTGAAAATATCATCTTTTAACACTTTATTGTTAAATGCAAAACCAAACCAAATCCCACATAAACCACTTTGAACTTGAATTTACCGGACTTAATATGCAATAAAGGACTAAAGTTATTAAGTTGTTAATTGAAATGCCAGTTTTTTAGCTATGAAAATGGAATTGAAGCAAAATAGTGAAAGACTTATTTTATTTAAAATAATTTAATTACATAATAAAAACAATTAGCCATTAACTAATGAGTACATGCGAATGTATAGCAGGTGAGAAGTAAATAAATTTTATAGTATAAACTTTCCATGCAATATCTAAAAAACCTATGAGAATACATTAACAACAGAGTCTTAGAAAAAGGAAATTGATGTTATTACAAAATCTAAAATATGGATGAAAAGGGTGGTAAAATCAAAAAAGTTAGGGCTTCCCAGTTCTGTGTTGTGGCGGGAAACAAAGAAAGTTCTCTTCACAATTATATCTTTCACAACAAAAAAACTTGTTTTTTTCAGCTTTCATTCACTTTTCACTTCAACAGAGACGAAGAAAAAATGGGATCCAAAATTCTTCCGCAATGGGCATCGAAGCCTTGCGCCATGGGAATCGACGAAGCTGGAAGAGGCCCTGTTTTAGGTTCGCATATCCTTTTCCATTTTTCCACTCTCTAGATGCTTTTCTCGTTACCCTTTTTCTTTTAACATGTTTTGGAAATCGTTTCAGGTCCCATGGTTTATGGTTGCTTATACTGTGCTCAGTCCTACATGAAAACCCTAGCCACATTGAGTTTTGCAGGTACCATACCATGCCAAATTATTATTATTATTATTTGTTCTCTGTATTATATATTATTGGAATGATTTCTATAAGATTTGTTGCTACTTCCGCTTAATAGTTTAATCCGTCGAAATTGGAGGTTTCACCATTGCAATTTTGTTGGTACAGATTCTAAGACACTAAAGGAAGAGAAGAGGGAAGAGTTGTTTGAAACTTTGAAGACCAATGATTCTATTGGATGGGCTGTTGATGTCATTGATCCCCAGGAACTCTCCGCTAAAATGCTTAAGAAGTAAATCGATTGAGCTTATTCATTCCGTGCTTCATTGGGTTTTATAGTTACTGACTAGAACTTTGTTGTTGTGATTTTGACAGGAATAAGATAAACTTGAATGAGATTTCACATGACTCTGCCATGGGTCTCATTGATAGGGTACTGAAAATGGGAGTGCTTCTAACAGAGGTTAAAACCTTGCCCATTTTTTATAAGCTGATTCATCTATTGTTCAAATGATTTGAGGTTCAATAAGGCTGGTGCCCTTGTCACCTCTTTTGTGTGTTTTGGATTGCCGTTTCTCTACCACGTGGGTTTTTTCAGTGCAAAAAGATGATGAATTTAGAAAGATGTTGGTTATGTTCAACTGAATGTTCTTTCAATTGGCACCGGGTGTTTAGTTTCTGTTCTTTGGAACATGCAGTGGAATTGTGTACCGAAGGGAGTCTGTTAAAACATGTTATAATTAAGTGTATAAGGTTGATGTTAAGAATATGGTAATTCAATTACTGATGTGAGAAACACACATTTTGTTGCTTACAGGTGTATATAGATACAGTCGGAGATCCAGGGAAATATGAAATGAAGCTGTCTAAAAATTTTCCATCCATCAAATTTGTGGTTGCAAAGAAGGCTGATAGCCTTTACCCTGTTGTTAGTGGTGCAAGCATAGTTGCAAAGGTACCGGTCTTCTGTATAAAATTTACAAGGGTGAAGTCCCATAGCCTACTTATAACCTTAATCCAATCTTTCAGGTCACAAGGGACCGTGCTTTAAGAGAATGGGTACTTGATGAGACTGCTGAAAACATGCAGAGGAACTTTGGCTCTGGATATCCTGGAGGTGAGAAGACTGTGATTCTGTCACATGTTGCAGTATGTATCATTCCGATTAACATTGTACTCACAATAAATCTGGTTGTTTTCATTTGTATAGACCCCCAAACCAAGGCTTGGCTAGAGGATCACAAACATCATATCTTTGGATTTCCAACATTGGTTCGATTTAGTTGGGGAACCTGCAACTCTTATTTTAAAGATATTGCACAGGTCTTATGGTAAACTTCCTTTCTTAAGCCTTGGGGAAATCTTTAACTTTAGAGCACACGATTTCCTAGCTTGTTCTGCTTAATATATGTTAATGCATTCATCATATCAATTTTTGACATGAATCATGGGGTTTTAGGTTTAGAGGAAGGAAGAGGTGATAAAAGAGACTAAATACTTTTTAAATTGGTACTACCTTGGTATGGTGTGATGTATATGTATTACAATGTGATATGCTCGCGAAACTTAAGAGTATGGTCAAAATAATCATTTGGTCACTATAAGTGAAACTCAACAATTAGTTCCTGCATGAAAAAAGAAAACAGTTTTAGTGTCTGTACTATCTTTGACCCCTATTCTTACTGTGTTTCTTTTGTTTTAGTTCCGTATAAACTTAAATTTAGTCATTATACGCCCTTCAGGAACTAAGGTTTTTTCATACAGAGTGCTGCTAATCGAGACGAATTATTAGTTTAACCCTTAGAGCACTAGCCCTTACTATACATTGATCTTAAACCTAACTAAACAGGAAACAAATCATTAGATAAGGAAATATGATAACCAACTTTAAGAGATGATTCGGAATGAGTGATTCTAGAGGATATTCTAAGATATGATAAGAAATTTTCATATATTGTGACACCTTCCGTTTGTGTTCTTGAACTAGGCCTACTTGACTACACTGGATTATTCGGGAATAATGCTAACATACTGCTAGGTGCTATTTCTAACTACCATAGGCAACCTAAGTCAGATGTTGGGTTCAACTTACAAACTAAAACCTGTTCTGACTATCATTTACTTTAAATTTCTTTCGTATCTTATCTTCCGAAACTGTAATACTTTTTGTGTTTTAAAGGCTTCAGGGTTTACTTTCTACCAGCATTAGCAATCTCCTAAAAGCCTAAGGTGTTGCTTAATATTTCACGTGAGTTTTGAGCTTGAAGCATGAAAAATGCACAAGCCCTTTATACCTTTTCCTTTAATTTAATTATGAAGTGGGTAGGAAGACTCATAACTCCTGGCCTTTGGTAAACTCTGTCGAAACACAACCCCCTTGGCTTCCCTCTTTGAAATGTGATAGCTTAATCCTCTGAAAAGAATGATTTATTGCCTCGCATCATAATTCATATCTATGATTTGGATGAAATTTGATTCAATTGCACGGCCACCCACCCTGGATATGGGCGAAAACATCTTTCCATTTTCTCTGTTTTTGTGTTCCAAGATTCGTGCAAGAGTTATTTATGCTTATCACTCTTCATTAACACTTATAATTGTTTACAGGGAGTCTGACAATTTGGATGAAGATGGCGGTGGTGGAAATAATAGTAATGGCAAGCGACAATTGAAATTAAGCAATGTGGGTTTCTCCACATCCAAGAGAAGAAGTGAAGAAGTGGAATCAAGTGGTAAAGGACGCTGTAGGTTTTTTCAGGCTCGTAAACTTGAGCACCTCACTAATTTCTAGAAGTGATGCTTAAACACTGTCCCCTCTTTGCGTTATTCCAGTAATTTCTAGCCATGTCAACATTCTAATTTCATCTTTGGATGACATTTCTGTATATATACTTTCTTGGATGATACTTCACTCTATAACAAGATCTGTCTTGGGTATTGTATAAATTTAAATTAGTATACTTAATATCTATTGATTTGAAGTTGAAACCATCGTATTAAACATTTATTTCTATTAAATATACATTTTGTTTGGAGGATTATTACCAAAATCACCTGTGTTCCCCTTTGTGCAAAGCAAGATAGCGAACAATAAATTGTTTTTAGTTTAAAATGCTTACACTCAACTTGCAACACTTTCTTTTTAACATTTCCAATGAAAGTTCTTTGCGTGAGTTCTTAATAATATAAGTAATATTTTAACGTGAATTTTACAAACATGAGTTCTTCATATGGAAGAAAATTGTTTTTCATACGAGGAACTTTGTTCAATTTTAAAAACTAAATTCATATTTCTGAAATTGACATTAGCTTTTATTATAAGAAACTCTTGTAAACAACTTTGTTCTACTCTTAGATTCCAGAAAACGATAGTATGTTTTTAATGTGCTAAGAGCAAAGTAAGTCTTTGTTTTCGGTTTTGTTCATGCAGCCTTTTCTTTAAAATCAACTCACTTGTTCTCTTGGTTTGTCTTTTGTTTCACTCTAATAAAAGAATATAGTAAATGGCAAAAGTTAATAGTTAGCATAGAAAATTTTACATTTGAAAGAATTTGTATTTAGCCATGTATCATTCTTTGAGTGGAGGAACATTTAAGGGAGATTAATATTCTGTATATTTACCAATACTATTTTTAAAGTTTAGACCCGCAATTTCGTGTAGGCATATTATTGAGTCAACCCGGCCCTTACCGCCACATTGAATCTGTAAACCTTTCTTTTTGGTACAGATTCTCAAAAGTGTATGGTCTTTGTAAGTGCCTTGTTCGATATTTTGAGTATCGAATATATTTCTTGCAATCCGAATAAAGTTTTGTTCATCAGAAACAGATACACTTAGCATACATTGTGTCACAAATTCAAACTAAAAACAATACATCACTAGATCATCAAACACTATTCCTCGAAAGAACCTGTAACAGCTCTTACAGAATATACAATGAACCGCTTTTGCGCTTTCTATATCAACAAAAATGACAGTATGAGAGGATATATCAGGACTATCATAAGCATATCGGAAAATCCGATTTTGTTAAGGTTGCAGCTTGCAGCCCCATGACGGGTCTGATGTTGGTTATTTCTGTTTGCAGCACCTGCTGCATAAACAGGTATAACTGCTGCACCTCCTCCTCGTGTTCCAGGTGATCCTGAATTTCCATTTCCATGTGAATTGCCACCATGACCACCACCTCCTTCTGTCTTTATTCCATGTAGTACTTTATGTTCCAACTTGCTCTTCTGCATAATTTCTATGTAAAAAAAAGGGTCACTACATGCTCAAAAAAGGATCACTTCCTATTCTGTATGAGAATTGCAGAAGAAAATGAGGTGGTCTATTGTTACAAAGACATGCACACACATTCCACTGGTAAATGTTAGTGCTATATAATAACTAATATTCACATTTTTTGTTAAAGTACTGACTGCAAAGTGGACCCCTTAACATAGAAATCTCACTCAGACTGCTGCAAGAAAATAAGGGTAATAAATCCATTCACTTCATCACACTAGTTATTAAAGATTTGCAGACTACACAAAAGCAGACAAGTAATCCAAAGTGAGTTCTTAATTTGGTATTGGATACCCCCAAAAGACCACTAATATTGAAAGATAGCGACCAACGGTAAATTGTTAGACATCTTTCAAAAGTATATTTTTCTTTTCTAACCGACCTGTACTAAAATTCATATGCCTTGTCCCGCAAGGGAATTTCAGCAAAAGGTTGTTATAGCATCTGAGATTCCTAGTAGTGGGAGAAAAGGGCCACTGAAAAGGGAATAGTCTATGCACAGAAAGAAAAGAAGATGGAATGGTTAAGGGAAGAAGGACTGTAATAGAATCAAACTAACACTATACTAAACCATCAGAAGTTCTTCATACAGAATAGGAAGTGTTTAGCACCGGAAAACAGGGTCACTCGCAGTTCAACAATTAGAAAACTCAGCTTGATTACCCTGTAATAATATAATATTAATAATTCTATTAAACAATAATCTTATGCATGTGAACCTCATAATATTATTATTAACCTCCTTTTCCACAATCTTGATATGATATCCTACTCTCTGTTATTTACAGTACTTTACTGTAAGATGAACACCATAGCTCTTAACTGGCATACGCTCAGCAGATACCCACACATGCAATAAAGCAACAATATATTAATTCATATCAGTTTCTGCAGTGAACAAAAACCATATAAAAAAAGCACTAAGATACAATAATTTAATTGTTGTTTTTACTATTTTTCAATTAAATCAAAGTTTTCAATTTGATAATCGTATAATCTTCTGATGTAAATTTTATCGAACTAAAACTTCAGTTTTGATTGGAAAAGAGTAAAAACATAAAATGCTGTATATAAATTTGAGTGCATGCAGAGGGGAAGAGACTGGTGAGATAAAAATTGAGTTAGAACTTGAAGAAATATTTGAGCTACTTAAAAGGAATAGAAGTTAAAACAGTACCTGAAGACAAGGTGTTGTGAAGAGGATATGCTGGAGTAAGAGCAATGAGGCAGAAGAAGATGAGAAGAGAAGATCCTAAGCCTCTGAAACCCATTTCTAGGTATAGGACTCTACCATGTAACCTACCACAGATGATTCTTTTTTATATGAAAATGAAAATTGGTAGGCGCATCTTTTCACTTTCTGGGTCAGAGAGATTGTGCGGAAGGAGCTGGTTGCAGGTTCAAATGAACGATTTTCAGAATTAAGAATATATTACGAAGGAAAGTTTGGCCTTATCTTTTGAACAAAGTGGTTTCACTGTGAACCTTTTAATTAATATAAGAAAGTAAAGTATAGTGGGTGGTCCAAAATCCAAATATTTAATCAGGAATCTCTTACCAATCACTGTCTCATTCAACACTGATTACGAACTTCAACCACCCTCGTTACGTGTCTCACCCAAGCTCATAACATAGTAAAGCGATCATGTTACTTTTGTTCTTCGTTCTATATCTTATGAAATTATAATTACAATTATTTGACTTATAAAAACAAAATGTCGATTAATTAGTGTTTTTATGTTGGTTTTATCCTTTGAAATTGTTTATTACACTTAGATTGAAATTTAGAGAAACGATCACTTGTTTTTATTGACTTGTTTTAATAAAAGCATGTGTATCACTAAGGTTAACATTCATTTGATGAAAAGATGATAAAGATCGTAACTCGTTGGACATGTTGAATTATTAGAGAAGAGATAATCTAAATTTTATAAAGTTGAATAAAATAATTTGTCGTGATGAAAATCACAAAAAAAAGATTATATAAATCCAAATCCAAATCCAATTAATAATAACTTCTTCCATGTTTTCACGTGAAATGTGCACCCGTTGATCTGAGTTGCTTTTAGCTGTAATAGTATGAAATCTCACGCAATGTCGCATTCATGTTCGACATTATTTTTCAAATAAGAACAATAAGACACATGCGAGACAAAACACTGAATACAGAGTGTGATTTTGACTTGATAGATCTACAAACATCACTATTTCATTACTACTTATTTTCAATACCTTTTTTGGTTTGTTTCGATTATAACTATCTTTAATCCTATTACATGGGATTTAAGAATTTTCTATTCAGTGATACATTCATAAAAATTTAAAATGAGTTATGGGATCTTTAAAAACTATCATACAAGGAACGGTTTTATATAAGGATTGTTTCGCTCTAATAGTAAACTTGCATAAAACTGTCTCTTACTAAATTTTGCAAAATCCAAAAACAGTTCTCCTTAAGAATGCTCTTATTACTATAGATAATTATAAAAAAAATAATAATAATATGAAGAAAGTGGAACAAATTACTGTTTTCCATCTGATCAGAAGAACGAGTGCCCGCCATTCTAGGAAATTGATAATTTGACTTATATTTTAAATGATTATTTGTACGTTTATCTCACTTATTTCTAGCATAGATTTTTTAATGATTGCAATTAAGGTATTCTATATTATTATTATTATGCATAAATTATTAGGTTGGTTTGTGTGACTATAATAACCGGTGATATCAATACTACCCTCCTTTTTTAAGCCAAATTAAAATTAACGATTAGTTAACTAATATTAATTTACAGTGAAATGTTGCTAAATTAATTGAAAAACGATTAACGGCAATTGATAATAGTTAAATAATTTTGTATTCCATTTTAATTACGTGAAGTGTGAGATTCAAAAAAAAAAAGCTTGGAGAAAAAGCTGAGAAATGTTTGGAAGTGATAGGTGGAAAATGAAGGAAGATTCCTTAAAGTCCTTACACAGAATAGTATTAAGGCCAAACAAATGAAAAGAAAGTCATTGCGGCATTGTCATATTAGTGAGCATCCAAGGCACAAACACTCATATTACATTTAACTACCCTCACCGACATTAATCAATTTGTTTCGTCATAAATTGATTCACCATAAGATTATTCCATTTTTTAATACTAGTCCATAATAACATTGACTAACCATTATGCTAATTAATTGTATGCGCAATCTCAAAAAGTATTGATTAATTTGTGTTGCCAGTTACACCATATTTTTAACTATTTTTTTTTTAAATGACTAATCTTTATAATATATAAACCCATGTGAGGTGTAAAGAAAGCTAGATGCTTGGGTAGCAAAGAGATATGCTGAAGACAAAGGTCTCGTACCACTTACCTGAATGATGGGTATAAGAGTACCAAATTCTTTCACCCGGAAGCACCAAAGATTCGGGATAAAACTACAGATGGCCATGTGATAACAAGTTACCAACTATCGGGATATTTTGAGATTTTCATATCCTTCCAGTATTGAAGTAGCTACATTTGTTCGTGAAAGACTGACTCTAAAACACACCAAGTGATTGGAAAGCCTTTTTGCTCAGAAAAGGAAGTTTATGATGTACTTAAAAAACAATGCATCCAATAAAAGCAGCAACTATGAACAATACTCCAACTTTATTTTATGATTAATTTTGCAGTACGGTGAGTTGAGGTCTAAGATTTCGTGATTTGAATTTCAATGAGAAGAATGATCTTGAACTATTAAAGTAGAGACCAAAACTATTGCTAATAAGCTAAGGTACTCAAGAAAGTAAATCATCTATAGAATAGAGTAAATCTACACAGTATTCAAAAATATATATAACTATAAACATGTGTGAACAAGGTAAAGTATCCAAAATACTTTAGTTAGGTGAAGAGTAAAATAGTCTAAATGAAACCAATACCTTTTTCATAGAAGAGTAATTGAAGACACTGGAGCAGTTGCAGACATAAGCCAAACTACGCATACAACACGAGATATAAGTTAAAGAAGACTCTAAAACATGTAACAGTTTGAAGAGAGCATGTGTACTTGGTCATTCTGGGGATTCCATAAACTCAAACACAATTCCTAGATTTACATGTAAACGGATGCTTCAGCATGAAAAACAAAAACTTCAAACGTCATTCAGTTGCTGAGTCAGCATTCTTTGATCTCCCTAGAGAAACAGGCTTTTGAATTCACCATTTGCCAGTTGGCACAACTGATTGTAAGTGTTGGTATCTACAGAGAATGCCACATCAAAACCAACATAAATGAGTACGGACAGAACAGTAGAAAACTAGAAATGCTAAACAGTTGCCGATTTTAGTTTTTATTGCGCCAATGGTAGAGGAAGAGAGCAATCGCCAAATAAATCTAATTTGGGTTTTAAATTTGAACAAAAAACATGTTTGGAGAAATATTTACTTCAAGTGACTCGTTTCCTACTTTGAGAAGATAAAAAGGAATATATCAATTGACAATAAGTGAGAAAAGTTCTAAACTGTAATGTTTCGTACCAAATTTGTCGCCAAAGTCAGTCCATATTTCTGCATCGATAGAGTTGCTACTTTCAGCAATACCAATGACCTCAATAAAATTCATAATGGGGACTTGTGGCAACCCTTTTATTGTTAATTGAGAGTCATCAGTGGATTTTGCTGTGGCAACCCCACCACCATATTGATTCACCTGAACCACTGTTCTTACTTTCTTCCCTATAAAGTTGGGAATCAACTGAGCATTTACAAATACAGCAGGATTTGACGTCTCCATGGCCTGAAACAAAAAGGAAAAAAAAAAAAACAAACACTGCAGGTGAAGCTAAAACAAAAACTTTATAATCACAAAGGGTAAAAAAGGTAGAAAAAAAAG
>Ga0099824_1008230_pt1 | contig 13427 bp, 4 predicted proteins | sample SiratrowhiteBW_FD_76837 | JGI IMG/M metagenome (GOLD analysis project Ga0099824, IMG submission 76837) | Root nodule microbial communities of legume samples collected from California, USA - Siratro white BW | ecosystem: Host-associated > Plants > Roots > Nodule | place: USA: California... | reverse complement strand
TATATATATATATAATATTCCTAAACCCTATCTCTCTTTTTAGGTCTTACCATTAATTAGCACATTATAAAAAAATGTAATGAAGCTAGATTCCTATTATCCTATGGAGTTCGCTCTTTGTTGCTGTCATTTTAAGGTAACTGTTTTGTGACATGAAAACTAGTTGCAAAATTGGAATTGGACAGCAATTGGAACAATCTTAACAAAACCCGACAAAACAACTGCTAAATAAGACAAATGAAAATCATTGATTTGGATAATCATATTCCGTGGCAGTTTCGAATTCAATTCTCGTTAATTACTATAATCCAACCAATCTTCTAACCGATCGATCTAAGTACACTATCTAAGTACACTAACAAGACAACACTGCCACTGCAAATTTCCATAATCAAGGTTATAAAATTGAACGCATGAATTCCTCACACGTAAACACATAAAGCAAATTACATTAGTACTTCCTTGTTTGAAATGAAATTAATTACATTAACTTTTTTCATAAAAAGGACTAGGATGTCGCTAATTATTATAGTATTTTAACTATTTTATTTATGATGTCGAGATTTAATGAAAAATAGTTTTATCACTTATGAGGGAATCAATAATTGAATATAACATATTATATTTGGAATGATTGAATTTAAAACACGAAATCATTAATTTTGTGGTGTGAAGAAGAGTGTGGGATTGAGCACGTGTGTGGTGATGAGAACGAGGAATGGAATTGAAGATAATGAATGGCGTGGTGAAGAGGGAAGGTGGGGTCCACAATTTGTGAGTGATGAAGTGCGATCACATGGTCGCTTATCACTTTCTTCTGTTCTCTGCCCCTTTTAATCAAACAGCATAATCCTTACGGAAAACCATCACAAAACGACAAAGGTTTCCACAATTTGCATTTATTTATTTTTTCAAAATTCACACTTATTCTATAATTATGCTTCCCAATTTAAATGTCCTTCGTAATGAAATGCTCTTACTAGATGAAAATTAGCAACTTTAGAAGATGTAATTTTGTGTATAAGAGTAGAAAAAATAGGCGTGCTTCTACGTATTTAAAATAAATTAAAAATGGTTTCTATTTATAAAATTATTTTTACTATTTCAGACCTCTCAGAAAAAAAAACATTTAAATTCGATGAAAATTGATTAGTAACTTGTATTATTGTTTCAAAAACTACTTTTATTATATTTAAAACAAAAATAGTTGAGTGAGACTTTGATAGTGAGTACTTAATAAAAATAGATTATTTTGCGTAATACACTTGGAGTTAAGAATAATTTAAAAAATTATAAAATTAAATTATTTTGTGCTTAAAGATATTTTTATGAAGAGAAAATAAAAACTAAATTTTCAAAATTAGGAGTTGATCTCTCCTAACACATATTCTTGTGTTTATCTTAACCTAAGAATATCGAATCCTCAATTACATACTTAAAGTGTATACTTATTTATCAATTATTATACACCGCATTTTTATGTTTAAGTAATTTAATGAAACAATTAATTTTAAATGGACATAAGTTTTAAATAATAATTAGCAAGTAACTTAAGAAAAACTTTGAAACTAAAAAAAAGAAAAAGAAAATTGCATTGCAACTTCTACTTTATTTTAAAAAATATTTAAATTTTAACTTTAAAATGGCTTTCGGTTTTCATTTGTTTTGTAGGATTTTTCCTTTAGACTTGCAAAGAAGTAACCTTAGTGAACTAAATCCGATATCAAGTTACTATAAGGTTAGTTTTAGAAAGGACATAACGTTGAATATAGTTTTTAAAAATTTTGCACAATTAGTTGGAAAACAAATCTAAGTAGATGGTCTAATAACTAATGTGTTTAATTATTTTTCTGAAATATTTTTAAAAACTCTATGCAAGGATAATTAGGTGAAGTATTAGCAAACTCCAAAAAAGAAGTTGAACAGAACTGATAACTTTATCACATGAATATTAAGTATTTAATAATAAACATTTTATACAAAAAGAAGGACACAAATACTTTATATTGGTTTATCTTGACGTTTAAACTACATTTAGTTTTTTTAACAAACTTTTAAATGGTTCAACTTTAATTAAACAAGGATTAGATTACGCGAGACACTCCTCATCACAAACTAAGGATTTCATTGTAACTAAAAACAAACAAAGATGAATCCTAATAAATAATTTTCTTACAGAATAAATAAATAAATAAATAAATAAATATATATATATATATATATATATATATATATATATATAATAAAACTTTCTTATAAGGGTATTTCTTTACATAGTGAATGATATAACAATTTTTCTCTCCCACCAATATAAATACTAAAATATAAAAGAATATAGAATAATAAGTGTTATTCTATATATGAGTTGTAGATTTCTTTTATATATCTTTCTTGTATATATATAAGTATTCAAGAGTTCAAATTTTTATCATAGTAAAGAAATATTCTCAACATATCTTCATTATAATTTTGGGTACTATAATCCTTGAATCTTGATATACAACGTTATCAGATTTAACTTGAGTGCACATGTTTGTGTTTGGTATGGAGTATTCTGTTTCCTTTCTCTCATGTACTGAAAATAAAGACTAGATGAAATACATAATATCACATAAAATATATGTTTTCCTTTTTAGTATAATGAGATAAGCGGTCTAATTTATTAAGATAAATTATTTTCATATTTTATGCAAGTAGTCATTTAAATATTATTAGTTTATATATAGAAAATAATTTTCTACTTAAGATGATAATAGCTCAAGTGTCACGATTCGATTGTGACTTAGTCCATCTGGCCTTTGCTACGGGACAATTATTGTTGTTACCTACAATAATAATGTAATTTGATGTGAGCTCCAAAAGAGCAATAATATGCTTGGGTCATCTATACAAACATATGAATATGAACAAGAAGAAAATATGTATAAGTCTCACTTGCTCCTCCCTTTGCCAAATTCATTGGAAGTCTTCAAGTCACACTCCCGCCAACATCGTTAGTACCTGGAAAAATTGATTGTAGAGTGAAACTCTTGTACCTCATAACTATATGTAGAACTTACATTACCACTATGTGATTAACTAGCATATATCATTCATAATTCCTAATTATTTATTTCACTTAATCACCATACTTTTTTAGGCCCTAAATACTATCACTAAGCCTTATAGATGGGATGACAATCAAATTCATACTTTAGGTATTGTGTGAACTCGTCCCATTGTTGACCAAGAATACTCGAATTGATTGGGAATAAATATAAATGAGTCACGCCTAACTTTTAAAATGGAGTACATGGATTAAAATAGGTATGAATATATTCGCTCCGTCCATATCTTCATATTTGTCCCTATTTTAAATTACTAAACTATATTTAGTTTAATTTATATTATTTTAAATTTATGCAAACATACACTCTTTGCTATTTAACATTGAAAAGAAATAAATATGTGTCTTTTTGGAATAAAATTCTTGATAATATCATGCTTTATTTGCATTGATTTCTTTGAAAGAAAAATTATTTAAGAAAAAATTGAACAAGTATGAGCCCGAATAGTATAATTGTTACTTGATAGGAAGAAATATGTGAACAAATTTCACACTCGTCAAATATGGGAGATGGTGATGGGTATGTTTTTTTACTTAAAAGATGAAGACATGTATGGTCAAATCCTCACTCACCCTCTCCTTGTTATCCATACTATTTTGTTTAATTGTTTTATGCCACTAAATGAACCACTATTAGGGTGATCACACTATAGGTATAATGTGATTTTTTCACATTCCTAATAATAAAGGAAAATCTTATAACACTTTGGGAGTGACCAGTGAATTCCTTACACTTACTAAGCACGCCAAAGATGAAGATCTACACCACTTGTCTTTCCAAGGTCTCTACGACCTCTCGTAGCCTCATTCTAATATATCATTGTCTATTGTCTATCATTCTTATCACACCTCACTATAAAATTTCAGGATCATGAGTACTTAGTCTTTTTTTATGCCCTGTCATTCTTTATAAATTTTTATATTTTTATAAGTGAATTTCTCAAATAATGTGTCACTCAAACAACAACATTGTGCTTACACAAAGAAAAATACAAGATTTAATCATTGATACTGCCTTGGGAACCAAATATGGTCCCTAGAAGATAAAACTACCACTTATGTTAGTTCATAACATCATCGTTATGGTTTATAATTTTTGTATAAAGGTTGGAACACTCCTAAAATACTCCAATTTATTTTATTTTTTATGATTGATAAAAAAAAACTATAATTTTACCAAAAATTCTGTAACATAAGAACTGTACCAAATGTTTAAGGCCAGACACTACCCTCAATTTTAATCCCAATACATACAAACTCAACTAATAATATCAACAATTATATAAGTATTAGACACCACAAATATTTTTTTTATAACACAAAACAAAATAATTGTTTATAAGATTTTGAGTCTCATTAAATTTGTTCCAAAAACCAATATAATTGTTGTCTTTCAATTAATTATTTGAAATACATTTTCTGTTTAATATCGATCTCAATTACACTTAATGAAAAAAGAAAATACAAAGAAATTTTATTCTACTTCGTCATATTTTGTGGGTGTTTCAAATAAATTATAACTAGAATGTGAGACCAATATTTCTCATCTCTGTGTACTACTAATGCCCACTTAAAATTCTCTCAATTTCAAATCGAAAACTTAAGAAAATGACATGGACATGAAGCGGGTATGCTATAAAGATGAGCCTAATAAATGGCATTTGACATGCAGATCCTGCCTGGCCCATAAACATTTAATAGAGAGAAAGGGAAAATAAAAAATTGCAGGAAAGGGTGTGCCCTTCTTGGGGAGAAGACCATGTTTGGCATGATTTAGGTGCACTTCCTTAAAATGTCAATAATAATTTCGATGCACTCTCCTATAGTTTCTCTTCAGAAATCTATTAATTAATCAATAACAAAACTAGTAATAGATGACATTTTTTAAGTTGATAAAATTAGCATACACTTGTTAAAAATATGCGACAAATTTGTGGAAAATAAGTTATTGATAACATTTATTAAAAAAAATATAATTGACAAGTGTCATTAGCTTTATTAAAAATCCTATCATACACTTTTAGATCAAATGTAGTTAAACACTATTTCATTATAAACCATGTGAAGAAAAAAAAAAAAAAAGATTGACACATGATAAATGCTTTGCTTGATATATCAGTTGTTTATCTATGTATGTTTCCATGCGCGCTGTAATTAATTTAATTATTTATGAGAATTTTATGGTATTTTTTTTTAAGTGAGTATACTTGTTAAATTACAGTGCCTTTATACTATTTGGTGTGCTTTTCCGACACAAACATGAAAACAAGGGTATTTGAATACCTACCTAGTCCAAATTCATATATTTTATAATTTTGTGTAAATTATTTAAATAATCAACAAAATTATAATGAAATACTCAGCAGATAATTTAAATACTTGAGGAAATTTTTACAACAATAATATTGTTTCCAGCTTTTATTCTCCAAACAACATCTTTTCATGTTTATTTCCTAAAATAACACTATTTAGTATGCAAATTGAGAATTCGATTTGCGGACAGTAGAATTTTCAATCAAAGAATTGCAATTTTGAAACTTAAACCCAATTAGAATCGGGTCACTAAAAATCGAATTCTAAAAGGTTTTTTTTTTAAGTTATATATTTATTTTTAAATTATAGAAATTTTTAATTTGTATGTGACTTTTTTATTTAAAAGATATCAAAATATATAAAAATATTGTAAATATTTATTGTAGAGTATGAGAAATTAATTTTCTAAAAATCAAATTTTGACTATATAAATAATATTTTAAAAAATCTAACTAAAAATAGTGAAAATAAATTTAAAATTAGTTGTGAGATAAAAAAATTAAACTATCTAAATATTTAATTTGATTTAAAGATAATAAAAATATTAAAATTTTGTGTATGTTTATTGTTATTGATAAATTAAAAATTTGAAATGAAGTTGAAAATGTTAAAAAAAATAGGTAATGCAATTTATAGATTTAAAAATAAGTAAAACTTTTTTAGTAAAAACTTGAATAAAAATACAATTAAAATTTGGAATGATTTATTATTTATTTTTAATTTATATCAGAGAATGAGATAAATAAAAAAGTATGTAAGAAAAAAATCATTTATTTTTATAAAATTTATATGAAAAATTTATTTATACATGTTTTGAAAAAATTAATTAAATGTAATTTGTGAGAGCAAAATATCTAAGTTAAATGTAATTTGATTTAAAGATAAAAGAAAATATTAAATTTTGTGAATGTTTATTAATGATGGTAAACTAAAAATTTGAAATGATTTTGGAAAATAAAGTTGAAAATGTTAAATAAAATCAAGTATAATTTATAGATTTAAAAATTGATAAAAGTAGAAGAATTTGGTTTTTATAAAAATTTTATTAAAAATAAATTTAAAATTTGAGATTTTATTTTTAATTTATGAGAGAGGAAGGTAAATAAAAAATGTATGTACGAAAAAAACATTTAATTTCATTAAATTTATACGAAAAAAAAGTTGAGATAATAAACATACAGAGAGAAAAAAAATATTTATAGATATTTTAATTAATTAATTATAATAAGAAAATAAATAATAAATTATTTTATTTTTGTACTTTCTATTTATATAATAAATAAAAATAATAAATTACAATAAATTTATAACTGTATTTTATATTAAAATAAAAATTGGAAGAAAAATTATAATAATCTATAATAATTAAATTATAATTAAATTTTGTATTTTAAATTTATTAAAAAAAATATGTAATAATAAAAATGAAATAAAATGTTTATGATGCTTAAGAAAATAAAAAATATATATACGAAAGAAAGAAATAACTATTTAGAAAAGAAATATAAAATAAATAATTAAAAGTGTTTAGTTCAAAATGTTATTTATTTGTGAGAATGAAGAAAATTAAAAATAAAAACTATTAATGTAATATTAAAAAATAAATAATACTAATGTTATTATTGTAATAGATAACTTTAAAATAGTAAAGTCAATTAATAAAGTTATATTTAATCTTAAATATTTTTTTATCTAACAACTAATTTTAAATTTATTCTTACCATTTTTAATTAATTTTTTTCAAATATTATAGTCAAAATTTAATTTTTAAAAAATTATTTTTTCATAATCTATAATATGTCATTTACAATATTTTTATTTATTTTCATATCTTTTTAATGAAAAAAGCATACAAAAATTATAAATTTTTCTTTATTTTATTTTAAAACAATAAAAATAAATTATAAAACCTTAAAAAAAAAACCCTTTTAGAATTTGGTTTGCAGTTACCCGAATTCTGATAGACTATAAGTTTCAAAATTACAATTATTTGATTGGAATTTCTGTTGTCTGGGAATCGAATTCTTAATGTGCACAGTAATTAATGCTATTTTGGGAAATAAACATGAAAAGGTATTATACGGGAAATAAAAGTTGAAAATAATATTATTACTGTAAAAAATTCAATACTTGAGTGTAGTTTTTGAAAACTTTTGCATTTGCTCTGCCAATAATATTAGATTGATCTTGTTGTACTACTGTGGCTTTATCTTAACATTAAATATAATGAAAATTAAGTAAGGCTTAAATATGATGTTATTTGCACCAAGTATATTTATTTAATAAGTATAATAATAATCGTAACATGATAAAAAAGTTCTTCTGGTATGATGGTTAAGGGTTCTCTCCAGGTGCTGAGAGGTGCGTAGGTCTTACTCACACATAATTTATTATATTTAATTATGCATTCGGTAGCGTGGGCATAGCCCACGCACGATAGTTTGTTTTGAAGATTTTAGCGTGGGCCATTTGCCTACGCATTTATGTAGGTTTTTGGTACTTTGCGTGGATTTTTGGCCCATGCTATTTTGTTGTTTTCTTGTAGTGATTAGTCTCCTAGGTTCTAATTTCTACAATACAGAAACCTGATAATCTCTTCTTAGTTACTATATATAAAACAACAAATTTATAAATTAGAACTCATTCCTTTCCTTTCCCACAGGTGGAATACCTCCTTATAATTATGCTTTAGTTTCCTTATTTTTCATTTACACTATCCAATTTCCCCTAAACCCTATTCTAACTTCTGTTTTTTCTAGCATGTTAGAGTGCATGTTCCCTTTGTGTTGAAAAGCTAAAGCCCTTCCACGTTTCTTTTTATGACACCTGTAACTACATCAACAAATTTACACATACCACAAGATTAAAATACCAATCAACATACTTTGGGAACATACTTCCTAACCATACCTATATCTTAATTTGTGTCATTTAGAAGACGTATTCTACATGAGTCTTGTAATTTTGAAAAGTTACTGAGGGTTTTTAATTTTATAATATCCATAGAATAGTTATCCACATATCCTTTTATATCATATTGTCTTCTACTTAATTATGGAATATAAAATTGATTAAAATGTTTCTTTGCTTGTTAATATAGTATGTTGTTGGTTCCCACCCATCTATTACACTTATATCATAACTGATACACTATTTTGTACACAAAAACTGTTTCTTCTTATTTGCCATATGTAGAACATAGATGGCCATTTTGCAGTACTCTCCTTTTAACTAGGTTATCTTTAGTAGCAACCCTGTTGATGAGTACTCACCAAGAAAACTATTTTGTGTTGGATAAGGTGTTAGTTTTCTATAGTAGTAAATATATCTTCCCTCTCTCCTACAATTCTATTTTGTAACATTTCATAAGCCAATTTGGTAGTAAATCTAGAATTTTCGCTAGCATTTCATACCCATTTATCTTCTTAGTCTTTATTTAAGTGAGATTTCCTAAGTTCCTCCATTAATTTTTGGATATGAGGTTTTTGTGATCAAACCATTCTTTTCTCCACGCAATTTGTTATTCACATTTATCTTATCCCAAAAGCCAGCTTCACTAACCTTTATAGAATTATTTACTACATTTCCATACAATATATGTATTCTTTGCATAAATGGTGTCTCACCTAGTCACTTATTTTCCCAAAGCTAATGTTTTTCCATTTTCCACTTCCCACTCTATCATCAAACCACTCATTAGCATTACTTGATCTACATATCTCTTTTATATCCTTCCACCATTTAGATTCTTTCTTATAATTCTTTTCCCTCATGTTTTTCCAACTAACATATTTGAACATAACCTCCATTTTCACTTAGCTAATAATGCATGTTGAACAATTTTTGTACCCCAAGACTACCCACGATATATTTCTTATATCTCTCCCCTATCCCCATAGAAAATTAGATTGGATTTTTCTTATTTGTTTCTCCACCTTTGCAAATTTTAAACACAACTTATTAAGTATAAAGGTAAGACTCTCAATACAGCCTTGGTCAAACATACCCTACCCACAATAGATGTTTTCCTTTCCATATTGACAACTTTTTCCTAAACTTATCCACTACAAACTGTCAAAATTCGGTTCATTTTTTATTTTCCTCCACCGACAAACCTATATATTTGAAGGAAATGACATGATACTACGATTCAATATAGTTAAAAGTCTTTCCAAGTTTAATTGTTGTAATCTTATGTCTTTAATTCTACTTCTGTAAAAATTAACCCTCAATCATGATGTCAATTCAAAGCACCTAAGGATACTCTTAATGACTAAGACATTGTTTATATCACCTCACATAAGAATAATATGACATAATATGCAAGTAATCTATTGAATCTCAAAGTAAGTCTATCAAAGGTTACTATGTAGTGTGCTAATAAATGCCCTACAACGAGACCAACTACCCACTATGGTAGGTAATTATGTCAGAAACGACAAGATATCCTTACTTGAGAGATGTGAAGCTAATGATTTGATATCCCAAGCCTTAGTTCTCTAAGTGTAGTTAATTTTTCATCAAACGTGCTTATGTGTGTTTGTATGTTTTTAAACGAATGTGAGCTCAGGACTACTTATTACTTTGGATGTGAAATACCACATATATGCTTCGATGGTAAAACACACTTAATGTGCGTTTTAAGATTGATTTCTTTCTCTTTATTTTGTTTGTATTCGTATTTGGATTTTATCCGAGATTGTTGTTATAAACGAGTTGAAACACCCCTTTATGCTTCTTATTTACACTAGAAGAAAAAACCTTTTCTACATCGGTTCCAAAACCAATGTAGATGCAGGCGATGTAGAAAGTTGTCTTGGACTTTCTACATTAGTTTTATAATCGAGGTAGTATGTACATATATTACATCAGTTGATAAATAAATCACCGACGTAAAATATCAATCCTATGAGTGCTCAATCGATGTAGTATCTATTCCATTACATCAGTTGGGAGCCACAACCGATGTAATATCTATGTTTTTTCTAAAAATAATCCAAATTTCTACATAATTATTTGATAAAATCTCCAATTTATACAATTAAACACAACAAAAAATTTCAGAATTTTTTGACAAATATAGATAGGTGAAATAGAAAAAAAAGTTGTTAAAAATACTAAAAAAATAAAAAATAAAATAGTAAACGATTGAATTTGGGAATTTTTTTTGTTTCGAATCCCCTTTGGATTGCCCTCGAAGTTCATTATGCCATTTTGAGCAACTTTCATTTTTAGAGTGTCTCAATCGGAGCTCTTTATCAAAAGTTATGGTCATTTCAAGTTTTTTCATCCTAAATTTTTAAAACTCAAAATCTATGATAAATATATACAATATAATAACTCTACCTTCAAATATAAATTAAATCAAGTTGCTAATAAAAAAATTGGGTAAAAAATAAATTTCTTGCTATTTTTAATGAAATTTACAAAATTGTTAATCTCTTGTAAAGAGAAGTGACAAGGGGTGTCGAACCAAGCATTCACGGTGGAGAAAGGCTCACACATCAAGTGTATAGCATCTTTAAAAATCTGTAATGTAAAAAAATTAGCAAATCACCTATGTCAAAAATACTAAAAAAAGTAGATGAAGGCAACGAAGGAACCAACCACTAACCAAATAAGTGTGAGTGAGAGTAAAAACGCATATAACACACCAGAGAAACTCAGCGACACCGCGAGAAAAACACAAATAATGGAAGTAATGAAATATTAGGTTAATACATATGTGCGCGCTCATTCAAAATTTAATTTTTTTCACATGTTAAAGCATATTACATCGGTTGTAACGAGAACTGGTGTAATAGACACTTTTTACATCGATTGTAGGTAACAACCGATGTAATATGTAGCACCTATTACATCAGTTGAGACTCGCAACTGCTATAATAGGTTGAGTGCCAAACCAAATTTTAAATTTTTATTTTTTCAATCTTTTATACATTGATTAGAAGTGTCAACCGATGTAAAATTAAATATATTGCATCAGTTCATCAGTAACCAATGCAATATGTCTTCACATAATTTCAAAAATACTACTGCATTTTTATTTATATCAATTATGTTTTAACTAACGTTATATCTTATTGTAATACGTGTATTTTCTACTAGTGGTAATGGATTTTTGTCTGGTAAAGAAAAAAACAGAACACATTTTATTATTAAAAGTATAGTCGTTGTACTTTAGTTAGTGATTCTCTTTCTTGATTTTAGTTTTAAATAACTTTTACCTATAAAAAAAATATATTTCTAACTTTCGTTTATAACAAAATGGGTTGAAAAGAATAAAATAAGGGAGACATGAGAAACTTTAATTGATTAGAAATAATTTATTAAGGCAGTATAGGCATAATGACTTATTTATAATTTCAATCTCCTTGTATATGGAAATTAATTCCAGTAAGTTATTGTTGCTGGGGAAAAATAATTGGTAGGTAAGGAGAGCTGAACTAATACTATGAGATTGTTTCAGGAGTTACAATTGAGACCCACTAGTTATTTTTAGATTTTCCCTATACTATTATTCTACCAAATAATTTACATTCTCTCGGTTTTATTATCTTTCTTACTCCTATTTCCTTTAACCTTTACTTCTATACTCTCAAAACATTTTTTTGAGTTATTCTTGAAACAATTTGATAATATTCTTTTCCTGCTGTTATCATTGAAGCAAAACTTAAATGCAATGTCTAGGCGTTGTTTTTATTGTTGATTAATTATTTAGGATTGGAGTCTTATCTAAAAAAATTACTCAATAAAAAATTATATTAAAATATTTAGGGTTTTTTTTGTTTTATTATTAGAGAATAAAAACAGTAAGCAAATTGCTCTAAGTTTTTTCTTCTTATTATTCTAATGAAATACATTATTGTGTTTGCGTCGTAGCTTTCACTTTTGTTTATCTTTTCTAAAGATAGATTGATATATGGAAAAGGCAGGGAATATGGTCAATGGGGATTTAATCATATTCACGTAAAAATAACCAAAATACACACACATACACTTCAACGTCTCTAGCACGGAATAAATTGAAAAGCAAAAGTGGTTCAAAATTTGGAGATGTTGTCACTAATTAACGTCACAGACAGGTATCATGTTTTCCTTCAATATATATTCAATACCTTTCATCTTTCTTCTTTCTAATACTAATAAATGCATCATATATTCATGTCTTCAACAATTATACGTACCCTAACTCCTTTTCCCTTTCCTTATTAATAACAATAAATAATAATTGACAATGATATTAGTATATATCCACAGAATATCCTAATTTAATACACCAAATTCATTATTAATGATGGGTGTTGCTTGATTCATTTATTTCACCAAATCGCACATTATATATATTCTTTACCGTCTATACTTTTTTATAAATACGTCATAACCAATTATTAGGGCAAAAATGAAATTAAAGAGCATAGGAAACTAAGTTTTCTTGCCCCTAAACCATCAATGAGAATATGTGTGATGTCATCACTCTATCGTCGAATGGGAAGAAAGAATCTATTATCAAAGCATAAGACTGGCCAATTATGAAGAAAGAAGCCATGTAATGCTTCAAATATTAATTATTCAAACTATAGTGTTTGATAATTTGACCCTTTTTTTCTGTATTATTTGGGGTGAACTTTGTTGCCATTATTTATTTAACAACGATCTGCGTTCTCTTTTTTCATGCATTTGAAAGAGAAAAACACTGAGAAGTCTTTACTTTTTAACGTGATAGTTGAAAGAATATTTAGCAAGCATAAAGAAGATATTCATCCCAACATGCAAAGAGATAATTGACATGGTGGCACGTAACGTTAAAAAAGGAAAAGAAAAAAAAAAAAAAAGAGGAAGAAATGAAAATAATAATAAAAAAATTTAAATTATGAAAAGGAGAATTAAAAAAATGTAATATATTTAAGTTTCTAAACATAACAGATATTTGTAACATTAATTGTTTAGAAAATATTAAATATCGTGATGTTCATCTTTGTGATGATAACAGACTGGGTGTAGTTTA
>Ga0099824_1008229_pt1 | contig 13429 bp, 14 predicted proteins | sample SiratrowhiteBW_FD_76837 | JGI IMG/M metagenome (GOLD analysis project Ga0099824, IMG submission 76837) | Root nodule microbial communities of legume samples collected from California, USA - Siratro white BW | ecosystem: Host-associated > Plants > Roots > Nodule | place: USA: California... | reverse complement strand
GGTTGCGCAACATGCGGCTGGCGCTCGATCCGTGCCAGTAGAGCTTGGTGCCCTCCCGCCAGAAGAAGGTCGGCGTGCAATAGGGCTGGCCCTCGATCACATAGGAGACGTGGCACAGCATCGAGGAATCCAGGATGCGATGAACCGTATCGTGATCGTAGAAGCCGCGGTCGTGCCGGCGCTTCACCTGGTTGCGCGCCGATGTCGGATAGGAATTTGATGTCTCGGTCTGGCTCACGGCCGCTCCTGGTCGGATTGGATGAATTCCGAAGCAGTTGTAGCGGCACGTTTGGTCTGCGATAGTTCCAATTCCATGCAAAAAATTCCGACCAATTCTTCCTGCCGAGCCAAGGCCGAGCTTCCGCTCGACCTGACCGGGCCCCACGTCACGGCTGGCGCCTCCGCCGCGCACCGGCTCTATCAGGCGCTGTGCGAAACGATCGTCTCTGGCCTGGTCAAGCCCGGGGAGTCGCTGCCGCCATCGCGGACGTTGGCCAGGCAGACCGGCTTCCGGCGCAACGCCGTCGTCACCGCCTATGAGCGCCTGATCGCCGACGGTTTTGCCGACGCAACCGTCGGCTCCGGAACCTTCGTCGCAGCACGTATCCCCGCGAGGGGGGCCGAGACCAACAAGCCGAAGGTTGTTGTCGAAACACCGAGGCAAGGCGCGCTCGCGCTCGGCTGCACCCATATCGACGAGCGTGCGGTGCAACGCCTTCGCGCTTTCGTCGGCCGCCGCTTGCGCGCGTTCGGGTCCGAGCACCTGCATTATGGCGATCCTCGCGGCAGTCGCGAGCTGCGTGCGGCGATCGCCGATCACCTGCTGTCGGCGCGCGGACTGCGCTGCGACCCCGATCAGATCATGCTGACGTCGGGCACGCTGCACGCGCTGCGCATCGTGCTGAGCGCGATCCTGAAGTCCAACGACCAGGTCAGGTGCGAGGACCCCGGCTATCCCGCCGCGCGAAAGACTATCGCGCATTGCGGCTATCGCGCAGTGCCTGTCGCCGTCGACGAGCACGGGATGCGTGTCGCCAAAGGCCGCATCGCGGCACCGTCGGCGCGCGCGGCCTACGTCACACCGTCGCACCAGTTTCCGCTGGGCGTGCAGATGTCGATGCCGCGGCGGCTCGAGCTATTGGACTGGGCGAAGCAAGCCGGCGCATTCGTGCTTGAGGACGATTACGACAGCGAATTCCGCTATGACGGCGCACCGCTGATGTCGCTCGCCGGCATCGATCGCCTCCAGCGGGTGATCTACCTGGGCACGTTTGCCAAGACGCTGTTTCCGGGCCTTCGCATCGGCTATTGCGCCCTGCCCGAACGCCTGATCGCGGACGTGACGGCCGCGCGCGCGGCGCTCGATCGCTTTCCCGGCACACTGATGGAGGGCGCGGTGGCGGACATGCTCAATTCCGGCGCCTTCGCCGCGAACCTGAAGCGCGTGCGTAAACTCTATCGCGAGGCGCGCGATGTGCTCGCCGAAACGCTGGAAGTCGCATCCGACGGTGCGCTTTCGGTGCCAGTGCCCTCACAAGGCCTGCATCTCGTCGCCCGATTCGATCCCTCGGTCGATCCGGCGGTGGCAGCGCATGCCAAGCGAGCGGCCGGCACGGAAGGCTGGCTATTGGCCGACACCTATTCGCGCGGGCGTCCGCTGCCCGGCTTCGTGCTGGGATTTTCCGGCCACCCGGTTCCACAGCTCGTGACCGCCGCCGAACGTCTCGCGAGGGAATCGCGCGCAGCGTTGGGCGCAAGGCGAAAATCGGCCCGCCGGGCGTGACGAAGCTTCACTATCAGAATCGCCTTCCGGTCCCTAAATTGCGGCATCGATGCCGGGACCTCACATCATGCTGCTTCGCCACGCAACCTGCCTCTCGCTGCTGATCTCCATCGCGCTTGCCTCAACGACACGCGCAGGGACTATTGGACGCGAGCAGGACATCGTCGATCTGAAGCTCGGCCAGCGTGTGCTCGGGGATGATGGAACCTGCCCCGCCGGCCAGGTCAAGGAAGTGCGCGGTGCGAAGATGACCGAAAAGGGAGTCTCGCGCACGAGTTCCTGCGTAGCGCGGCACGGACCGAAAATGAAATGATGATCTGAGAAGCTACTTCGCCGGATCGAACATGCACTGCAGCGTCGGTTTGGCAATCTTGGTGAAGGTCGGGCCGATCTCGCCCTGCTTGGAAGCCGGCACCCAATCGGTCTCGATGGTGGGCACGCCGGTTTCGCTGATACCCCGCAGCAGCGCTTCGCGCAGATCGCGGTCCTCGACGGCCGCGGCGGCGTGGTCGTGCAGACAGCCGCAGACTTCCTCCGGATGCTCCCAGCGTCCGAGCATGCGCGGCGCGCACTGGCGCACGAATTCGGTGCGGGGATCGGGCAGTCTGGAGGGCGCGCGCACTTGCGCCTGAACGGAACTGATCGTCAGAACGGACACGAACGCTGCGGCGCAGAGACGAAGCAACATGATGGCTTTGCCGGCTATTGTGTGCGGTCAGAGGCGCGCGGCGACCATGATCGGCTGTGCGGCCGGGACCGTGACGGGCGAGCCGCTGTACTGGAAAGTGCCGACACCGGGGAGATCGCCGTCGGGCGAACCCGCAAATGAGGAGCCGGCGAGCACGAAACCGAAAGCAAGGATGAAGCCGAGCGCGCGCATGATCTTGTGTCCCAATTCGGTCGGCGGCGGTGCGCCGTCGTCGTTGTGACGCTGATAACCATGGGCGGTTTCGTGCGTGATGCGTGAAAAGCTGAAAATGGTTTCGTCTTCGTGAGAATTGTTTCGTCCCATTCAGGACGACGAAACAATTCTCGGAAAATGCCAGTCATTTCAGCAAGGTCTCGCTGCAGGTCAATGTGGCCTGCCAAGTTCCGGCGCCAGCACGGACGGCCGCCTTGCACAGGCGCCGTCATGCTCCCGCCGCGCGCGTTTCACATGCATTTTACTCTTTTCTGCTGAAAGGAGCGGCAAACGAGGGCTGGGTGCGATCGAACCGGGGGTGGTTCGGCGGCGACCCAAGCCATCGAAACCGAGACGCCCGGATCATCGGGCGCATTCACGTGAGGGATGGCCATCATGATGGCGGGAAATCGCGCAACGCGGCGGGATGCGGATCTACAGACCGATCGCGGAGAGCAATCGCCCATTCGCGGCAGCGCCGGCGAAATGGCGCTGCAATCGAGCCGCGGCTTCGAGGCCGCGCCGCAGATGTTCGTGCGGCTGACCGGTTCTCATCTCGCGAAGCCGCGCAATCGTCACTGAGAAAACGCGAACGCGTCACTGCGTGAAGAACTCGCCGCACTTCTGGACGTTCGCGTCCGCCGGCCCCCACGGCATGATCGGCACGGTCGAGGTCGAGTTCTTGGGCGAGCCTTCGATCAGCTTGTCCGAATAAACCATGTAGACCAGCACGTTGCGATTGGCGTCGCAGCCGCGCACGATCTGCATCTTTTTGAAGAACAGCGACCGGCGCTGGCGGAACATGTCGTCGCCCTGCTCCATCTTGTGCTTGAACTTGATCGGACCGATCTGGCGACAGGCCAGCGAGATGTCCGAGACCTCCTCGGCAAGGCCGAGCCAGCCCTTGAAGCCTCCTTTCTCCGGCACGGTGAAGTGACAGGCGACGCCCTCGACTTCAGGATCATCGAGACCATAGGTCGCGAGCTTGTCGTTCGGGCTCATCCATTTGAACACGGTGGAGCGGCGGAAGATCAGATCAGGCTCATCGGCGGCCGACGCCGACGCCATCGGCGCGGTCAGAATCAGCAGGAATAAAGCGAGGCCTTTCAAGCGGATGCTGGAAAGACCGGGGAAACGGGATGACATGAAGTTCTCCGGTAACAAGTTCCCGCAATGTAGGAACGCGAGCGACGATCAGGAAGGACGCGGACAGTCGGGCGCGGCCGCCGTTTACCGCTCCGTGAGGCTTTTTTGCTACGTCTCGAACAAAAGTAACTGACGGCAGAACCGCCCTGCTGGTGAACGCGTAGTCCCCTCTGAGACACTAACATCTGATTTGGATTATGGATTCGAGGATGAACAGCGTGAACGGTTCGGGTTCTGCCGCCAAGCCGGCGCGGCTGTGGCAGGTCGCCATCTTGACGGCGGCGGGTGCGATCGGCGCGACCAGCCAGGCCGACGCAGCGTTTTATTATTGGACGGACTATTCCGACGGGTCCTATTACGCCCGGCAGGATCGGCTTCCCGAAATACCGCGCCAGAAGCCGCAAAAGCGTGGCGTCGCAAGCAAGAAAGAAAGCCTCATCGAGAAGGAAGCCGGCACCAAGCCGCAAGGACCGCTCGTCATTGTCGTTTCGATCGACCGGCAGAAGGTGACGATCTACGACAGCAACGGCGTGTTCGCGGAATCCCCGGTTTCGACCGGCATGAAGGGCCACTCGACGCCGATGGGTGTTTTCAGCGTCATTCAGAAGCACAAATTCCACCACTCCAACATCTATAGCGGCGCGCCGATGCCGTACATGCAGCGGATCACCTGGTCCGGCGTCGCCATGCATGCCGGCGTGCTGCCGGGCTATCCCGCCTCGCATGGCTGCATCCGCATGCCGATGGCGTTCGCGATGAAGATGTGGAACTGGACTCGGATGGGTGCGCGCGTGATCGTGGCGCCGGGTCAGATGTCACCGCAGAGCTTTTCCCATCCCCTGCTCGCCTCCTTGCGCGTGCCGCCGCAGCCCGCGGCGAGCATCGAACCGCAGACCAATGTCAGCGACAAGGCCGATAAGGGCGCCGCCGAAATCAAGCCAGTCGAGACCAAGACGGCCAGCGCCGACAGCGTGCTCGACCTGCGCACCTCCGTCGGCCACGCCGTCATGTCGGATGTGACCACGGGCAATGCGCCCGCGCGCGACGAAGCCGCGGCACCGGCCGACAACGTCAAGACGGCCGAGGCATCTGATACGCCCAAGTCTGATACGCCCAAGTCTGATGCGCTCAAGTCTGATACGCTCAAGTCCCGGTCGCAAGATGCGGCCAAGCCAGCGAACGACGACAAGCCCGCCGAGAAGGTCGAGGCTGTCAAGGCCGAGCCGGTCAAGACCGAGGCGGTGGACTCCGCGAAGACGCCCAATGCACAAGCGACTGCTCCGGCGCTCGCCACCTCGCCCGATGCGAAAAAGGACGAGAACCGCGTTGCCGATCCTGCGCCGGCGACAAAGACTGATACGCCCAAGCGCGCCGGCCAGATCGCCGTCTTCATCAGCCGCAAGGATTCCAAGCTCTATGTGCGGCAGAATTTTGCGCCGCTGTTCGAGGTGCCCGTCACGATCGCCGCGAGCGAACGACCGCTCGGCACGCATGTCTTCACCGCAGAAGTCGACAAGGCCGATGCCAATGCACTGCGTTGGTCGGTGGTGTCGCTGCCCGTCGCCGCGCGTTCCGCGGCACGCGAAGATGACAGCCGCGTATCGCGCCGCCAGCGCGGCGCCGCCGTGATCCCCGTCGCTGCAAAACCGGTGCTCATGCCGGACAGCCCGGCTGAAGCCCTCGACCGCATCTCCGTCCCCTCCGACACCATGGCGAAGATCAACGAGATGCTGACGTCAGGCAGCTCAATCATCGTCTCCGACCAGGGCATCAACCAGGGGGAGACCGGCGAAGGCACCGATTTCATCGTCCGCCTGTACTAGCGCCCCTCGCAGTGTTCAATAACGCGTTGTTGACGAGCCCGCTCGCGCCGGCGGAGTAACATGCCTTCCGGATCATTTCGGGGGACGCCGTCATGATGAACCGCAGGACCATGCTCGTCGCGGCGCTCGGCGGCACGCTCGCGCCCGTAACGCGCGCCCTCGCTGATGGTGGCATGAGCCGGATCTCGGCCTACGCCTTCTCCTTCCCCGCACTGTCAGGCGACGACATCCGCCTCGCCGCGTTCACCGGCAAGCCGCTGCTGGTGGTGAACACCGCCTCGCTCTGTGGCTACACTCCGCAATATGCCGGCTTGCAGGAGGTCTGGAACGAGTTTCGCGAGCGCGGGCTTACCGTGATCGGCGTGCCCTCCAATGATTTCGGTGGCCAGGAGCCCGGCGGCGCGAGTGAGATCATGCAGACCGCGCATCACCAATATGGTGTTACCTTCCCGGTTGCGGCGAAGGCCGTGGTGGTCGGTGCAAAAGCGCACCCCTTCTACAAATGGGCCGCTGAGGCGCGACCGAAGGAAGTTCCGCGCTGGAACTTCCACAAATACCTGATCGGCCGCGACGGCTATATCGCCGAGGTCTTTCCCTCCGCAGTCGAACCGGCCGACACGCGGATCAAAACGGCCATTGCCAGGGCGCTGGCCGATAGTTGACGCCGGTCCCATCCGGCTGGGCACAATTATGGCGGGCGGTCAAACAGCCGTTGCAATGGCGAGGGCCCACCATCTAGGCTAGGATCGTTTGGGGCAGGACGGTTTTTGCCGCAGGCGAAAAGCCGCGGCGGAACAACGGGATTAATCTCGAGGACAACACCATGCGTGTGGCGGCAGGACTGATTTTGGCAAGCGCGTTGTCGGTTGCGTTGACCGGCGCAGCATGGTCGCAGACACCGGCCGCGGAGCCCGCAGGGGCGGCACAAGCCGCACCGGCGGCTGCAGCGCCCGCTGCGGCTCCTGCGCCTGCAGCAGCTGCTCCGGCCCCAGCGGGCTTCGTCAATCCGCCCCCGCCGAAACAGGCGCCGCAGCCGGCGCGCGCGGCCTGCAATACGCCGGGCGCCCTCGGTGTCGCCCGCACCGTCGAGATCGACACCACGGGTGGCCCCGGCTTCGGCTTCGAGCATTTCAAGGAGCTCGATTTCCTGCGCGACCACGAGGTGGTGCTGACCTTCGACGATGGCCCTTGGCCGAAGAACACGCCTGCCGTGCTGAAGGCGCTCGCCGACGAATGCACCACAGGCATCTTCTTCTAGATCGGCAAGCACGCGACCTATGAGCCGGAGATCCTCAAGCAGGTCTACGCCGCCGGCCACACTGTGGGCAGCCACACATGGTCGCACGCCAATCTGAACAACAAGAAGCTTAACGAGGCGCAGCGCAAGGAAGAGATCGAGAAGGGTCTTTCCGCCGTGAAGTGGGCGCTCGGTGGTATCTCCCCCGCACCGTTCTTCCGCTTCCCGGCGCTGCAACATCCGCCGGAGATGGTCACCTATCTCGGCAACCGCAACATGGCGATCTTCTCCTGCGACATCGACTCCTTCGACTTCAAGGCCTCCAAGCCCGAGAAGGTGATCGAGACGGTGATGAAGAAGCTCGACACCAAGGGCAAGGGCATCATCCTGATGCACGACTTCCAGAAGCACACTGCGGAGGCTCTGCCCGAGCTGCTCAAGCGGCTGAAGGCCGGCGGCTACAAGGTGGTGGCGATGCGCGCCAAATTCCCGGCCTCGACGCTGCCGGAATACGATCAGGAGCTGCTCAAGGACATCAAGCTGCCGACGGTGAGCCAGCGCCCGGTCAATTCCGTGGTGACGACCGTATCCGAATAGAAGGCCGTTGTCTTTCCGTATCGAGGGCTACGTCATCGTGTCAGCGGACGGCATGCTGGCCGATGCCGATCACGTCATGCCCGACAGCCTGAAGTTCGAAGGCGACAAGCTGTTCTTCGAGCAGGCGCTCGAGCGCGCCGCGCTGATCGTGCATGGCCGGCACTCGCACGAGCAGCAGCCGAATTCGCCGAAGCGCAAGCGGCTGATCCTGACCCGCAAGATCAAGGACCTCACCGTCGATCCGGAGATGCCGAACGCGACGCTGTGGAATCCGGAGCATGCGAGCTTCGAGGCGGCCTGCGCCTTCGCGGACGTCGCCTCCGGCATGATCGCCATCATCGGCGGCCCGGTCGTGTTCGACATGTTCATGGACCGTTACGACACGTTCTGGCTGTCGGAGGCTCCGCACGTGCGGCTGCCCGGCGGTGAAGGCTGCTTTGTCGGCGTGCCCCAGCGGACGCCGCATGAGGTGCTGGCTTCGCATGGGATGAAGCCGGGCGCGCCGTACTTGCTCGATGCGGCGCATGACGTGACCGTGACGCCGTGGCGGCCGGGTTAGCCTCTCGGCATTGCCGACGTCGCTCACAGCGGGAGGTCAGTTTCAAAATTGGAAAAACAACCCCATGCAAAGTACCGGCAATATAATACCGCTATTTATCCTGGCGTTTCAGCAAGCTAAATTGGTCCCGCCGCCGGCCAGCGCAAAGCCGACTAGCATATTTGCCGAGACCCAATAATCGGCCCCGACGGCGGTGATGGCGCTATAGCCAGCGTCCGCGGCGCTGCGTCAATACGAGCCGGCCATTCAGAAACACCGCATCAATAGACTGAGACAAAAGCGCAAGATTGGACGGCTTCGGATCGAGGCTGCCGCCCGCGGGCGGCAGGATTTCTGGACGAACGAACCATTTCCTTTCGCCGGATGTAACCCTGCGGCGAGGCATGATTGGTCCGGCTGGGACCTTCCCCGCTCCTTAACCACGATCAAGACGCGACCACCCACCAGTATGAGCGACGACGGTACGACGACAAATCCCCCAGACGGCTCCGGACTGACAGGTGATGCAGCCCCGATGTCATCCCTGCTACCGGCATTCGGCTTCACCGCCGATCAGATGGAGACCGATGCGAACGTCGCCGCCTGGCAGGAGGCTGTCGCCACGCTGTTCGAGGTCGACGAGCTCGCCGCCGACGAACCGGGTCCGTTTCGCGCCGACATCAGCTCCTACGCCATGGGGCCGGCGCTGATCGGGCTGAGCCGTGCCAGCGGCCAGCGCTTCCGCCGGACGGCTGAAACGATCGCGCGCAGCGGCGTCGACCACATCATCCTCCAGCTCTATCTGAAGGGCGGCTATGACGGCGTCGCGGGCACCCGGCCGATGCAGGTGCGCGCCGGCGACATCTGTCTGTTCGACCTCGCCCAGACCCTGGAGACCAGGGCGACGGCGTTCGAGAATGTCACGCTGGTCGTGCCGCGCCCGATGTTCGGCACTCATCTCCTGCGGGTCGACGATCTGCACGGCCTCGTCCTGCCGGGCAGCAGCGTGATCGCAAGGCTGCTGGCGGGACATCTCACCGCGCTGTTCGAATTTGCGCCGCGCATGACGCTCGACGAATGCAAATCGGTGGTCGAGGGCACGGTCTCGCTGCTGGCCGCCTGCCTGCGCAACGAGCTCGAACGCGGCGATGCTGATGCCGACCATACCATCGCTGCGAGCCCGTCCCTGATGCGGATCCGCCAATATATCGAGGCCGGACTTGCCCGTGAGGATCTATCCGCCAATTCGATCGCGGCGCATTTCGGCCTGTCCCGGGCCTCATTGTACCGGCTGTTCGCGCCGGTCGGCGGCATCGCCGATTACATCCGCAGCCGCCGGCTGCACCGCGCCTTTTTCGATCTCGCCAATTCGGGCGCACGTGGTCTGCGGATCAGCGAGGTCGCGCGGCGCTGGCAGCTCGGTTCCGACGCGCATTTCACGCGCTCGTTCAAGGCAGCCTATGGCATCACGCCCCGCGCCGCGCGCGAGGCGGCCTTGCTCGGGGTACAGCGGGGCACGGATGGAGCAAGCAGTGCGACGATTTCCCGCTGGATGCGCGAGATCGCGCCTCCGAGAGCGGATTGATGGCTAGACGTCGCCGTAGGCCGCCTCAGCCGGGCGCGTCGTGCGGCCGTAGCCGATGATCATGCAGAGCGCGCCGATGATCGACAGGTTCTTGAGCGCGTCGACCAGCATCTTGGCGTTGTCCGGCGGAGTCTGGTTCCAGAAATCGTAGAACAGGACGGTCGCGACCGCGACGTAGATGATCAGCAGCATCGCGAAGAAGCGCGCGCCGAAGTTCAGCGCGATCATCAGCCCCGCAATGATCTCGAGCCCGCCGATCGCAATCGCCAGGAGCCGCGGCGTCGTCATGGCCGTCGCCGCCTCGATCTGCTTGGCATAGGGGGCGATGACGTCAGGCACGACCAGCTTAGCGGCGATGAGATCGGCGGTCGCCTGGATGGCAAAGAGCTTGGTTGCGCCCGTATAGACGAACAGCACCGCGAACAGGATTCGCCCGAAAGTCACGAACGCTGGCATGATCGGCCTCTTGGCAAAGCGCTACCGCAGGGAACGCTCGAGGGGATTATGAAGAGTCCGTTTGCGCTTTTCAAACGAGGAAATGGAGAGCCGCGAGGAATTCAAAGCTGGCGGCGCGCTATTCAGTTGGCGCTCCCTAGCGGAATCGAACCGAGAGCGGCGCGATCGGCCGCAACGCTCTCAGCGTCATGGCCGGGCTTGACCCGGCCATGACGACTTGCCTCGCGGGACGAAAAACGTGGATGCCCGGGACAAGCCCGGGCATGACGAGTTTGGAGCGAGCACCCCAAAACACCTTGAGCGGGCGAAGCAGCTACGTAAACAACGTCGGCTGCTGCCGCGCGGCGCGCTCCTGGGCTTCCACGACCGCAACCGCCGTCATGTTGAGGATGCCGCGCGCGGTGACGCCCGGCGTCAGGATGTGGGCCGGGCGCGCCGGGCCGATCAGAATCGGACCGACGGGAAGTGCGTCCGCCAGCGCCTTGATCATCTGATAGGCCACGTTGGCGGTGTCGAGGTTCGGCATGATCAGGATGTTGGCCTCCCCCTCGAGCTTGGAGTGCGGCAGCACGAGCTTGCGGGCCGCAGCCGAGAGCGCGGTGTCGCCCTGCATCTCGCCGTCGGCCTCAATCTCGGGATGCTTGTCTTTCAGGAGTTGGGTCGCCCGCCGCATCTTGCGCGAGGAGTCCGTATCGTAGCTGCCGAAATCGGAATGCGAGATGAAAGCGACCTTCGGCTTCAGGGTGAAGCGCTGCACGTGCAGGGCCGCCAGCGCCGCGATCTCGGCCAGCTCCTCCGCACTCGGATTGGGCCGCACTTGCGTGTCGGCGATGAAGAAGGCGCCCTTGCTGGTGATCAGCAGCGCCAGCGCGGCGTAATCGCTGATCCCCGGCGAGAAACCGACGATCTCGCGCACATGGCGCAGATGGCTCATATAGCGGCCCTCGACGCCGCAGAGCATGGCGTCGGCCTCGCCGCGCACCACCGCAAGCGCCGCGATAACAGTGTTGTTGGTACGCACCACCGTGCGTGCCGCATCCGGCGTCACGCCGCGACGGCCGGCGACCTCGACATAGGACTGCACGTAGGAGCGGTAGCGCGGATCGTCCTCGGGATTGACGAGGTCGAAATCCTTGCCGGCCTTGATCGAGAGTCCGAAGCGCTTGATGCGCGCCTCGACGACCGACGGGCGGCCGACCAGGATCGGTCGCGCCAGCTTCTCCTCCAGCACCACCTGCGTGGCGCGCAGCACGCGCTCGTCCTCGCCTTCGGCATAGATCACGCGGACCGGCTGGGTCTTGGCCTTGGCGAACATCGGCTTCATGACGAGGCCGGAGCGGAAGGCGAAGCGCTCGAGCAGCGCCCTGTACTCGTCGAAATTGGTGATGGGCCGCGTCGCGACCCCCGATTCCATCGCCGCCTTCGCCACGGCCGGCGCGATGCGCAGGATCAGGCGCGGATCGAACGGGCTCGGGATCAGCGAGCCCGGACCGAAGCCCTGCGTCTCGCCGGTGTCGAAACCCTGCGCAACCGCATCCGACGGCGCCTCGCGCGCGAGCTGCGCGATGGCCTCGACGGCGGCGTGCTTCATCTCCTCGTTGATCGCGGTGGCGCCGACGTCGAGCGCGCCGCGGAAGATGAAGGGAAAGCAGAGGACGTTGTTGACCTGGTTCGGGTAGTCGGAGCGGCCGGTGCAGATCATGGCATCGGGCCGCGCCTTGCGCGCCTCTTCCGGCATGATCTCCGGCACCGGGTTGGCGAGCGCCATGATCAAGGGCTTGTCACCCATCGCCTTGGCCATCTCGGGCTTGAGAACGCCGGGTGCCGAGAGGCCGATGAAGATGTCGGCGCCGCCGATGACGTCGGCGAGCGTGCGCTTGTCGGTCTTCTGCGCATAGACCGCCTTCCAGCGGTCCATCGAGGTGTTGCGCCCCGCATGCACGAGACCGTCGATGTCGCAGACCCAGATGTTCTTGCGCTGCGCGCCCATCGACACCAACAGGTTCAGCGTCGCGATCGCGGCAGCCCCTGCTCCCGAGGCCACGATCTTGACCTCGGACAGCTTCTTGCCGTTCAGCCTGAGGCCATTGACGATGGCGGTGGCGACGATGATGGCGGTGCCGTGCTGGTCGTCGTGGAAGACCGGGATCTTCATACGCTCCTTCAAGCGCGTCTCGATCTCGAAGCATTCCGGTCCGCGGATGTCTTCCAGATTGATGCCGCCGAAGGTCGGTTCGAGCGCCGCCACCGTCTCGACCACGCGGTCGATGGTGTCGGCGGCGATCTCGATGTCGAACACGTCGATGCCGGCGAATTTCTTGAACAGGACCGCCTTGCCTTCCATCACCGGCTTGGAGGCCAGCGGGCCGATATTGCCGAGGCCGAGCACCGCGGTACCGTTCGAGACCACCGCGACCAGATTGGCGCGGGTGGTGAGCGTGGCCGCCTCGGCCGGGTTCTTGGCGATCTCGGTGCAAGCCGCGGCGACGCCCGGGGAATAGGCAAGCGCCAGGTCGCGCTGGTTCGCAAGCGGCTTGCTTGCCTGGATCTCGAGCTTTCCGGGGCGCGGCAGACGATGATAGGCCAGCGCCGCCTGGTGGAGATCATCAGAATAGGATGACATGCGGTGTCTTGCCTCGCGTTACCGGCCTCAACATGCGTCATCCGGAGCGCCGGCCGAAGCGGACGGGATTTCCGGGTCGTGGAAACGGGATGAAGCACGGCCGAAGGCCCGGTGGCAACATCCGATTGCGGCCCCATCAACAGGGCGCACCGTCAAATATTTGAAAACCATAGCTTTCCCTGGACGGCCCGAGGTTTCGCGAATATGGCAGGTTGTGCGGTGTAAAACGAGCAACTGGAGCTGGGAATGAAGCGGATCCTGATCGGCCTGATCGTGGCAGCCGTGCTCGGAGCGGGCGGATGGTTTGGCTTCAACCTCTATGTCCAGCATCGGGCAACCAGCGAGGTCGAGGCGGCATTCGCGCAGAGCCGCGCAAGTGGCGGCAAGGCGAGCCATGGCAAGATCGCCTTCGAGCTGTCGAGCCGGACGCTGACGGTCGAGGACATCAATGTCGAGCCCGCCCAGCCGCAGCTCGCCAATGTCAAGGTCGCCAAGATCACGGCCGTCGGCGTACGCCAGCCAGATGAGAGGCATTTCTCGGCCGACAGCATTGACGTGTCCGGTGTCGAGGCCACCTTCACCTACACGGAGCCGGCGAAGCTGAAAGCGAACTACAAGATTCCGCAGATCACGGCGCGCGACTTTTCGGCTCCGATTCGTGGGGCCGAGGCGTCGCTGTCTGGCTCGATCATCGACATGTACCGCTTCATGCTGGCGCAATACGCAACCGTCTCGGCCTC
>Ga0099824_1008225_pt1 | contig 13433 bp, 10 predicted proteins | sample SiratrowhiteBW_FD_76837 | JGI IMG/M metagenome (GOLD analysis project Ga0099824, IMG submission 76837) | Root nodule microbial communities of legume samples collected from California, USA - Siratro white BW | ecosystem: Host-associated > Plants > Roots > Nodule | place: USA: California... | reverse complement strand
TTCAAAATTATGATATTTTGAGTAAAGAATATACATTTTAGAAACTATTTATTTGTAAAGTAAATTTTTTTTTTTTAATATACTTTCAAATAAACACTTTAAAAACATGATATTTTGATTTAAAAACTAACAAAATTCATATTTGCAAGGACTTCTAAGATTATACTTGTTATAAAATGGACCCTCTAAACACTAAAAAAAATTACGTTGTAGTGATTACCGAAATTGGTCGCTAAATAACAAAAATCGATTGTTAAATATACTAGTCACCGAAATAGCGACCGAAAATAAGTAGTGATAAAAATTCTAGTTGCTAAATAGTTAGAGACCGAATTTTTGGGTGCTCGCAATTTAGCAACCGATTATGTAATCGTGAAATCGGTGACAAAATGTCTGGTCGCAAACATTTTTTGGAGACCAATTTGGCAACCGAAAACTTATGAAATATTGGTAGCTAAGTTGGTGGCTAAAATAAAATAAAAGTTGGCGGCTAAAGTGGTAGCTAAAATGAAATAATTATTAGTGCCTAATTCGGTGGCTAAAATGAAATAAATTTCAGTGGCGAAATTGGCAGCTAAATTGAAAGGAATTTCGATAGCTAAAGCGGTGACTAAACGGAAATATTTATCGATAGCTAATTCGGTGACAAAAGAAATAAATTTCGGTGACTAAAACGGTGACTAAAGTTAAAGAAATTTCGATGGCTAAATATTACCTATTTTTATAAACAAATTTTAATGTACTACTGTCAACACCCAATTTCGTCCGGGTAAACTTTATTTCAAAAGTGTTCTAAAAAAAATTATTTTCCTTAAAAAAAAGTAAAAAAAAAAATAAAAATAAAAAATTTGGAAATAAAGAGGCATGAGATTTCTTGAGAAGTAAAGAGGCATGAGATTTCTTAGGAAGTGAAGAGGCATGATTTTTTCTTGGGAAGTAAAAACGGCATGGTCTCTTCGGAAATGAAAAGGCAGGAGTCTTTTGGGAAATAAAAAGAGAGGGCTCTTTTTAAGGGAGAAAAAAACACAAAAATGAAAAAAAAAAAGAAAAAAGAGGAGAGAAGTGTTTGAAAAAAAAGAAGAGATCATGCTATTCTTTACTGGAGAGGGAAACCGTTCAAAAAAAGAAGTAACAAGAGCTTGTCAAGCAACGAAATGGGAAGAACAAAACACTTCTGAGGTATGATTTTCATGATAGAAGAGACATAATGTTGCATGGGTTTGTCGAATGATATGATTTGTTTGTCTCTATTTTATCTTTTTGCAAACATGCATATATGTCTTCATTCTTTCTCTTTCTATTCACTCTCTCTCACGTCACCTCACAACCACCAAAAATAGCACCCAAACTGCACCGAAAACAGCCCCAAACAGCACCCAAGTTGTACCAAAAACAATACCCAAACTGCACCAAAAACAACACCCAAACAGCACCGAAACTGCACCAAAAATAGCCACCAAAACAGCCCCAAATCGCACCCAAACTACACTAAAAATAGCACCCAAACTGCACCAAAAATAGCCACCAAAACAGCCCCAAATAGCACCCAAAACAGTCCCAAACTGCACCGAAAATAGCACCTAAAACAGCACCTAAACAGCACCAAAAACAACACCCAAACTGCACTAAAAACAGCACGCAAAATTGCACCAAAAACAGCACCAAAAACAGCCACAAAACAGCACCCAAACTACACCGAAAATAGCCACCAAAAACAGCCTGCACTTTTTGATTAATTTCTTAATTGACTGCTCGCGTCATACGAGAATTAATTCGAAAAATTTTAACTTCTTTTGGAATATCAAAGGGCCGTACGCGTCAACCGATATTCAAATGAAGTTTAACTTTAAAAAACGCTAAATGTTCTAAAAATATAAAAAAATAAAATATACCAAATTTTCAAAAATATAAATATAAAATTTCCAAAAATTAAAAATATCAAGAAACAAACAATTTTCTACAAAGAACTACGTAACCCTGATTCTCCATCCCTGATGGAGATACGTAGGAGCAAAGTCAAACCTTGTCGGGCCCAAAACTAAAAAAAATATTTTGTTTATTTTATCTTAATATTTGTCTTGGGAAAATAAATCTTTTGAAAAATCGCACTCGGTTTATTTATTTAATTAAAAGTACCGTCTTAGGACGGGCATTGTCGGGGTGCTAATACCTTCCTCACACGTAACCGACTCCCGAATCTAGATCCGGTTTTTGTAAACTAGCCTTATCCTCTTTTTTTAGTATTTCCATAGTTTTCCATAAAAACTATGGTGGCGACTCCATTGTTTTATTAATTAATATTTTTTCAGATCGCCGTGTCCCCGTCGTGATCCCAGTTGGGACAGACGGCGACTCCACTGGGGACATTTTTGAGAGTCAGGCCAATTTAATTGAATAAGTAAAATTGAGTGTGTTCTTCCAAATGTTGGTCTTTTCCTTTCTTTTTTCTATATATGATTGTTATTTTTTTATTGCCGGAATATTGAATCCTAGGGTAGGCGACATGTTATATATCTGTCTGCGAAATTTTCTGGTTGTTTTGCAGGTGAGGGGTTGTATGCATAACTCTCCCTTTTCACACACACATTTCATAATTGCATGTCATGAGTGCGGTTCTATACCCGGGTCTGAATGAGCATAGAAATAGAAAGGGTTGTGTAGCAATACTGACAGGATGTACTTCCTTTCTCAGTTTTTGCGAGAACCTTAGCTAGAGTTTGTTTGCTTAATTCACATGCTCATATGCAAGTTGTTTACCAGCTGTTATGAGTAATGTGGTGAAGTGAGCCATAGCTCTAGTGGCCTTATACCTGTAGGGATTAGGAGCCACCCTATGTGAGTATACATTTATAGGCCTAGATCTTAAGCGCTGCTATGCTAACTCTGATTTAGGGCACAAAGGGAGAATGTTGCATTGCTCTTCCCTTCACCACTTTCTTGTACATATTAATAAGGGCATCACATTTACATCCACATATCATGAATAAGTACCTCTTTAAGTACAAGCATGCATTGCTTCTCATTCTGTTTAGGTCATGTCGGTCATGTTGTTAGTTGCATATCATGTTACTCAACATTGTATGTAAAAACACGCATTCACATTTTATCTTCATTCATACATTCATGGTAGCATGTATATAATTTTTAATTTCATAAATTTTTGCATTATCGTTTTGTATCATGCATGACATTCATCTGTAAGTCGTCACATGCATAAATTAGTTGGTTTGGCATGCATTTAAACATGCATCATAGATTTATATATGCATCAAATAATTAAACATGCATCATAGATTTAGACATTTGCATCATACATCTTTACATGCATCCATATCTCATTCCGCAACACTTTTTTCTTTGAAGGAATTTCGAAAATAGTTTTTAAAAAAATTGCATTTAAAAAAAATAATAAATAAAAAAAAAAAGTGATCACATGGCGGAGTTAATTATTTTTTCTGATACAATCTTTGAATTCATAGTTCAAAAAACAATTAAAGACATAAGGATGTTGTATTTTCACAATTTAAAGGGTAAAAGTTGACAATTTCCAATGAAACATTTGCATGCATGTTGCTTGAAATCCTCTAGCCATTCCTCATCCCAAAATTCCAAAACAAAAGGATCTGTCTCAGTAGGTTGTCATCATCACTTGAAATGACAAAACAAGAGTATAACACCAGGAATAAATGTATTGTTTATCTCGGTTGGCTGAATGGTTGATCTCCAATCTTTGGGAGCAATAACATAATAAAAGTCCACTAGATTGAAAACCTGTAAGGGCAATCTAGGCAAAAGAAAGGACAATAAAGAAAATCAATAGTAAACAAAAAGAAGATAAAAATGGCATGTGTTGGGATTCGTTGAATTTTGTCTCAGGGTTAATCTTTTTGAAAATAAAGCAATCGTGATTTGAAATGACGTATGGCCATGTTTCTTTTTCCAAAAAGCAAAAAAAAAAAAAAAACAAATCCATTGTACCCTTTTTGAGCCAAAAAATATTTATTTTCAAAAGTCCCTAAGCAAGGATCATCACAAAGATAAAACTCTAGTCAAGGTGTTCATCAAAGACTCTTAAAAAATCAAATGAAAAATCTGTCAAAGGATGATGTGAATTCACAACCAAGAATGTCATCACGAAGTCAAAAAAAAAAATCAAAAAATGAAAAGAGTAGAATACTTATGAAAGAACCTTTGACTGGATCTGATGCAATGCCTAGCTAATGATTCTTGTTTCAAAAAATTTTAAAACCCCAACAAATAATCTTTGAGCCTTCATATCCCTTTCTTGACAACCCTTTGTTTAAAAAAAAAAGTTGTTCGAAAAGCTCCTCTCACAAGACAACCCTTTGTTATCTGAGAAAACACTACACTGGGGAAATCCCTTCTTTCCACCTTACAAAAAACCAAGCACCTCCCATTGAGACTTCATCATCATCCCTACACGTCTAAACTGAGGCAGATTTCATTTGTTTTTCCTTTTAAGGATGTAATTTTCTTTATATGATATTGCACCAGTCAATCTTCATCCTACCCGACAAATAAGTAATCCCCACTTCATCTAGCCTTACCCCATACACCAAAACCGGGGCATCTTCCATCCATACAAAATCTTCCATTTTTGAGATACAGTTTTTATCTATAGGGTGCTGCGATCCTTTTTGTCCATCATACAAAAAACAAAAAAAAAAACAAAATCATTTGTCATCCAAACTTTATCCTTCACCCTTGCACATATAAACTAGGGCAGTTTTCATTTGTTTTTTTCTTTCTTTTAGAGATGCAAATTTTCTCTATACAATGTTGCACCAGTCAATCCTCATTTTACCCTGCAAATAAGTCATTCACAAAATTGAGGCAAATTCCGTTTCTCACCTTGCATAAAATTTTCAGAGGGCATGTGAATGATAACATATGTGAGGTTGTCCGATCCCAGTTTTCCTTTCAAACCTCTTCAACCTTCCATCCCACATATTTCATCCACCAATGGATTCATGCAGGCATTAAAAATGTTTTAAAGAAAAAGTCAATAATGCTCCAGTTTTAACAATAACTTCAGGATTTGCAACATCCATTATTTTCAAGAACAAATTTCAAATGAATTCAACGATGATAAAGAGAATAATTGACTCCGAATGTTACATAAAAAAAATAAAAAAAATAAAAAGAAAAAATGAAAAAATAGCCTCATGCATACATTCATACACTATCTTTAGCATAAACATTCTTTGATATCAACATTGCGAAAAAAATAGTCTTGTGCACACTCATGGCATTCAAAAGTCTCATGCATCCTTACATGCATTTCATAGACTCTAATGTATTTGTACATGCATTCTCATCCATAGAAGAAACAGAGTCTCATGCACTCATTCATGTATTCTTGTTCAAAAATGGAAAAAATAAACTCATGCATTCATGCATTCATGCATGCATTTTCATATAGTCGGATGCACTACACATGCATTCTCATTCAAAAATAAAAAATTAAAAAAAATGACAAAATTGAGTTTCGTGCATTCATTTATGCACTCTCATGACGTACATGCATTTGAAAAGGGACAAAAATTGATAAAAAAAAAAGTCTCATGCACTCATTCATGCATTCTTGTTTAAAAATGGAAAAAATAAACTCTCATGCATTTATTCATGTATTTTCATATAGTCTGATGCATTTACACATGCATTCTCATTCAAAAATAAAAAATTGAACAAAAATAACAAAATGGAGTTTTGTCCATTCATCTATGCACTCTAATGACATACATGCATTTGAAAAGGGACAAATATCGATAAAAAAGAGTCTCATGCATACATTCGTGCACCCTCATTGCACCTATGCATTTCTTTCTAAAAGTGTCAACATTGCAAAAAATAAAGTCTCATAAAAAAATGATCAAAATAAAGTCTCATGCATCTGTACATTCATTCTCATAAAAAAATGATCAAAATAAAGTCTCATTCATCTGTACATACATTCTCATCAAACAAATTATCAAAATGAAGTCTCATGCATTCTTAAATGCATTTCATAGAGTCTGATCCATTTTTTTACATGAATTAAAAAGGAAGAATAAAATCTCATTTTCATTCAAGAATGAAAAACAAAATCTCATGCATTCATACATGTATTTTCATTCAAACAAAAGGTAAAACTGAAAAAAAAGGGTTTCATGCATTCATCCATGCACTCTAAAAACATAATAATTTTATGCATCAATATATGCAAATTCAAATTTTTTTTATGCATTCATAAGTGCATTTTCTCCAATAATTTTTTGCATTAATATATGCAGACTCAAAAATTTCACGCATTCACGCACTCTAAAAATTTTCATATTTGCATTTCCAAAGTTTTCATGCAGAAGAAACTCAAAGTTTCATCAATCTTTTCAAAAAGTAGTTTGTGACCCTCTCGGTATGACCAAAGTCACATTCTCGCATTATCTTTTCAAAAAAGTGGTTCATGATTCTCTCGGCATTGCTAAGGTCCCGTTCTCACATTTCTTTTCAAAAAAGGTGGTTTGTGACTCTCTCGGCATGGCTAAGGTCTCAATCTCACATGCCTTCATATATGCATTCTCATATAGTCTGACGCATTTTACATGCATTCTAAAAAATAAAATAAAATAGAATCACCTGCATTTATACGTGCATACATGCTTTCAATTCAAACAAAAATGAAAAAATATTGCATACATTCATGTATCCATACATGCACTTTTCATATTTATATTAAATCCACACATGCATACATTCGAACAATCTACTCAGAGTTTCATGCATTAACACATGCATAATTCAAAAGAAAAATTCCTCAAAATTTCATCCATTCATTTAATCATGCATCAGTATATGCATTTACTCAAAATAGCATGTATTCATATATGCATTCTTCCAAAGAACAAAATCAATTGCCATGCATTCAACATGCATTTTCATCTAGAAAAAAGATCAAATTTCATACATGCATATCATCACGCTCAATTTCTCCAAAGAATAATTTTCAGCAATGATCTTCTCGTCTCTGAAAAGGACAAGGTCTCAGCAGTTTCAAATAATTTATGACCCTCTCGTCTCTGAAAAGGACAAGGTCCCAGCAGTTTTAAATATTTTACGACCCTCTCGTCTCGAAAAAGGACTAGGTCTCAGCAGTTTAAGATAATTCAAGACCCTCTCGTCTTTCAAAAGGACAAGGTCTCAACAAATTCGATAATTCAGGACCCTCTCGTCTTTGAAAAGGACAAGGTCTTAGCAATTTCAAATAATTCAAGACCCTCTCGATACAAGGTCTCAAATGAAGATACCGTGATCATCTCGATACAAGATCCCGGTCTCATGCTGTTAGGTGGCCCGCAGGTTCAACGTCAACCTTATCTTTAGAGTGATGATCCTCTCGATACAAGATCTATATCTCCAGTGAAGATTCGTGATCCTCTCGATACAAGATCTCGAACTCACATGTTATCAGAAGACCCTCTCGGTACAAGGTCTCAAATGAAGATATGGTGATCCTCTCGATACAAGATCCCGGTTTCATGTTGATAGGTGCGACCCGTTGGTTCAAGGTCGACCTTATGTTTGGAGTGATAATCCTCTCGATACGTGATCTATATCTCAAGTGAAGATTCGTGATCCTCTCGATACAAGATCTCGAACTCACATGTTTTTAGAAGACCCTCTCGATATAAGGTCTCAAGTGAGGATACTGTGATTCTCTCGATACAAGATCCCGTTCTCATGTTGTTAGGTGCGACCCGCTGTTTCATGGTCAACCTTATGTTTGGAGTGATGATCCTCTCGATACAACATCTATATCTCCAGTGAAGATTCGTGATCCTTGCGATACAAGATCTCGAACTCACATTTTTGCAAAAGACTCTCTCAATAGAAGGTCTCAAATGATGATACAGTGATCCTCTCGATACAAGATCCCGGTCTCATGATGTTAAGTGGCCCGCTGGTTCAAGGTCAACCTGATGTTTGGAGTGACGATCCTCTCGATACAAGATCTATATCTCCAATGAAGATTCGTGATCCTTTCGATACAAGATCTCGAACTCACATTTTTTCAGAAGACCCTCTCGATACAAGGTCTCAAGTGAAGATACAATGATCCTCTCGATACAAGATCCCGGTCTCATGTTGATAGGTGTGGCCCGTTGGTTCAAGGTTGACCTTATGTTTGGAGTGATGATCCTCTTGATACAAGATTTATATCTCCATTGAAGATTCGTGATCCTCTCGATACAAGATCTCGAACTCACATGTTTTCAGTAGACCCTCTCGATATAAGGTCTCAAGTGAGGATACGGTGATCCTCTCGATACAAGATCCCGTTCTCATGCTGTTAGGTGTGCGCCGCTGGTTCATGGTCAACCTTATGTTTGCAGTGATGATCCTCTCGATACAATATCTCCAGTGAAGATTCGTGATCCTCTCGATACAAGATCTTGAACTCACATGTTTTCAGAAGACCCTCTCGGTACAAGGTCTCAAGTGAAGATACGGTGATCCTCTCGATACATGATCCCGGTCTCATGTTGATAGGTGTGGCCCGCTGGTTTAAGGTTGACCTTATGTTTGGAGTGATGATCCTTTTGATACAAGATCTATATCTCCATTGAAGATTTGTTATCCTCTCAATACAAGATCTCAAACTCACATTTTTTTCAGGAGACCCTCTTGATACAAGGTCTGAAGTGAAGATACGGTGATCCTCTCGATACAAGATCCCGGTCTCATGTTGATTGTTGTGGCCTGCTGGTTCAAGGTCGACCTTATGTTTGGAGTGATGAGATCCTCTTGATACAAGATCTATATCTCAAGTGAAGATTTGTCGTCCTCTCGATACAAGATCTCAAACTCACATGTTTTCAGAAGACCCTCTCAGTACAAGGTCTCAAATAAAGATACGGTGATCCTCTCGATACAAGATCCTGGTCTCATGCTGTTAAGAGGCCCGCTGGTTCAAGGTTAACCTTATGTTTGGAGTGATGATCCTCTCGATACAAGATTTATATGTCTAGTGAAGATTCGTGATCTGGATTTCACATTTTTCAGAAGACCCTCACGATCCAAGGTCTCAAATGAAGATACGGTAATCCTCTCGATACAAGATTTCGGGCTCATGATTGTTAGGTGTGGCCCGCTAGTTCATGGTCAACATTATGGTTGGAGCGATGATCCTCTCGATATAAGATTTCAATCTCTAGTGAAGATTCGTAACCCTTTCGTCCTCAGAAAGTCAAGGTTGCGATCTCGCATTTCTTTTTCTGCAAAAAATGGCATATGACCCTCTCGTCTTTGTATAAAGTCAAGGTCTCAACCATGGTTGGATGCATAGCCCTCTCGTCCTCAAAAGGTCAAGGTTATGACGTCGTTTTAAGTTCTCTTGTCATGTTATGGGGTGTGACCCCCTAGGCTCAGTCCAAGGTCTCGACCTCACTCTCCATTTTCTAAATTTTTCAAATGGTGACCTCTCTTCTCGAGAATGACCTGGATGCTTGAAATTTTCTTTTTCACTTACAATCCAAACAAAACTAGTGTTTTTGTCTTTACTTAACTTTTACTCTAATGATATGAAAATATTAATTTTCAAATTATCCAGTAAAATTTAAGTAAAGAGAGGCAGCTGTCAATACCCAATTTCGTCCGGGTAAACTTTATTTCAAAAGTGTTCTAAAAAAATTATTTTCATTAAAAAAAAGTAATAAAAAAATAAAAATAAATAATTTGGAAATGAAGAGGCATGAGATTTCTTGTGAAGTAAAGAGGCATGAGATTTCTTGGGTAGTGAAGAGGCATGATTTTTTCTTGGGAAGTAAAAAAGGCATAGTCTATTGGGAAATGAAAAGGCAGGGGCCTTTTGGGAAATAAAAAGAGAGGGCTCTCTTTAAGGGAGAAAAAAACACAAAAAACAAAAAAAAAAGAAAAAAGATGAGAGAAGTGTTCGAAAAAAAATAAGAGATCATGCTATTCTTCACTAGAGAAGGAAACGGTTGAAAAAAGGAAGTAACAAGAGCTTGTGAAACAACAAAAAGGGAAGAACAAAACGCTTCGGAGGTATGATTTTCATGATGGAAGGGACATAATGTTGCATGGGTTTGTCGAATGATATGATTTGTTTATTTGTTTGTCTCTATTTTATCTTTTTGCAAACATGGATATACGTCTTCATTCTTTCTCTTTCTATTCACTCTCTCTCACGTCACCTCACAACCACCAAAAACAACACCCAAACTGCACCGAAAATAGCCCCAAACAACACCCAAATTATACCAAAAACAAGACCCAAACAGCACTAAAAACAGCACCCAAACTGCACTGAAAATAGCCACCAAAACAGCCCCAAACAGCACCTAAAACAGTCCCAAACTGCACCAAAAATAGCACTGAAAACAGCACCCAAACAGCATCCAAAATAGCACCCAAACTGCACCAAAAATAGCACCCAAACTGTACTAAAAATAACACGCAAAACTGCACCAAAAAAAGCCACAAAACAGCACCCAAACTACACCGAAAATAGCCACCAAAAACAGCCCAAACTGCATTAAATACAGCCACGAAACAACCCCGAAACAACTGTAAAATAAGGTTTATACTGAGTTGAAGAGAGGGAGTGAATTGAACTTTCAAAATCTTTTCGCAAATCTGATTTGTTCTTGAAATAGAGAATGAAAATTCTTAATTCAATCAATCAACTCGTGTAATTCTGGCCAGTAAACAATCAATTGTGCACAACGGAAATTATTAAAGATAAACCCAGAAAACAGTTTCAGTATAGAAATTTGTTAATCCAGATTCAAGATGATTAAACACAATCCAGTAGATTAGAAATAACCTAGAAACACAGTTGATTAAATTATTTGTAAACAGATTCAGTAAACAGTTTATTAATCGAAAGCAAGCAGATAGTAAAAAGATCAAGAAAAGAGAAGAGGAAATCAAGAACACAAAGAATTATACTTGTTCACCCTTCCTCAAGGGCTATGTCCAGTCCTTTGCAAACTAGCAAAGATTTCCACTAAAAAGATCACAAGATCAGTTTTCAACCCTTGCTCCCAACAAGTTACAAACCGCTCCCAGCAGTAAACCCACACCTCACTGAACCCCTCAGCTAGTGTGTAACCAGTGCAAAAACCCACTACACCACAACACTTGCAGTCCGCAAGCAACACTGCTCCCTGTAGCACTCACACTCTATTGAACCCCTCAGCAGATGTGAGACCAGTGCAGAAGCCCACTACACCAACTCAATTACAGACCCAGTAATTGAAAAACAACAAACAGATTACAAAACAGCAAGATCAGGAATTGATCACACAGTACTTCTACACAAAACAGATTACAAAGAATGAAGATCAGGTGTAGAAAACTTAGCTTTGGTCTAGAACCAAAGTAGTAAGAACCTCACTCAAGGATGCTTTAAAGATTCACGTTCTTGGAGGTTTCTTGATTTGAAAAGCATTGTCAAAGGATGATCAGACAAAAGGGGCGCTATATCTCTCTTAGAAAATCTCAAGGAATGCGTTTCGAAAATCTTGGATCACTAAAAATGATAGTGCCCATTCCTTTAAATACCCAAATCAGTTTTAAAAACAGCTTAGCTGTCACAGTTCAATTAATTGAACAAACCATTCAATCGATTAAATTGGCCGTTAGTTGACCCATTCAAAGATTCCAGTAGTAACAGAAATAACTGTCACGTCCAATCGATTGTTTTAGAAATTCAATTGATTGAAAAACCTTTTCCAGCAAAAATCAGTTTGGGCTATTTTTCTTAAAAAAAGTTTTAATAAAAATATTTGTGAATCTCTTAGCACCTCAGGAATGATGAAACATGCCACTAATGATTAAGGACTAAGCCAATCACCAACACACAAACTCAACTAAGGACCAAGACCTAATCACCCAACCATCTTCATGTTGGCTCAGTCTTCACTTAAACAATTCTGGTCCAGGTTGGTTCCAACAGATTCTTCATGAGGCAGTCTTCATCAGCTCACGTGCTAGGCATTGATCTAACATAGTCCAGATCCAATTCATCAGAAACTTTAGCAAGCTATGGTCTTTCTTGACTTCATCAAATCACATGCTTAGCCTTGGTGCTAACAATCTCCCCCAATTTGATGAAGGCAATCTGATGTGTGTTGAGTTTAACAATCTGAACCTGAAATGCCTGTCTTTTTACTTAAACCATTTATTAGCATCACAAGGTCCAATAGGTTCAGAGCAAAAATATCAAATCAACTGGTTGAGTTAAAACACAGTTAATTAAATTTCTTCCTGTATCCAAACTCAGTTTATTCAGATCAAGATGTTTTACTTCCCCATACTTTGATGTCCCTTAAAAGCATATAAAGAGATTAATAACATAAGGCAATAATTTCATTAATATATATTGACCCATGGAGGTCAATCATCATAGCAAGTTGCCAAATACATCAAAGACATAGATCATGATTAAGAGAAACATCAACAAACTGGAAATATAACTAAGCTGCAGGTGCTGGCACATACCCAACAAATATTAAATCAAGCTTAGTAATATACTAAGCAGATCTGAACTAAAGCAAACCAAACTGAAACAAATGACAAACAACAAACTGTAAAACAACAGGACATACACACGAAACACACACAAACAAAACACACACAATTCTCCCCCATTCAGTTCATCAAATGGAGGGGAACAATATCAAACATGTAGTGTGCACACTAATCATCTGGCCCATAGAACATTTGCCCCAGCTTGTCTTAAATGTCATCAACATCATCAACACACTCTTCTAGGTTTTGGAAATGGGTTTCACAATATTCATGATGAGACCTTTGATTGGTTTCAAGGCTGTTCAGTTGATTGATCATCAGTTGCTCAAAACTAGAGTAAGACTGGTCTCCAGTTCCCAAATCTTCTCCAGTAAACTGCTCAGGAGCTGCACTTGTTCCAGCGCCAGCGTCATCCATCTCATCTTCTTCAGCACTGGCTTTGCAAATTCGCTGATTCTCATTGACCTTCTTCAGCCTGATTTTGTTCAATGTCGCCACAGTGATCTCACTATGAGCTTTGACTTCTTCAATCAACTCATTCTCCACATCAATATCATAGTAGTCAATGAGTTGAGGAAGAGGGCATGGGTTCGATAGATTTAGTGTTTACACAATGAGTAGTGTAAGGTGTGTGCAAGTGAATGCAGGACCTATTCCAAAACTAAAAAAATACAATAACAAATACTAAAGTGTGGACATCTAGAATTTTTGTATCATATTGCCTCCATTGATGACAACGAAATATACTTTTATGTTGTTGGAGGTGGAAATAAAAAAGAAAGTGTGTATGAACATGGTGTATTACAAATAAGCATTTTAAAATTATGATATTTTGAGTAAAGAATATACATTTTAGAAACTATTTATGTGAAAAGTAATAA
>Ga0099824_1008223_pt1 | contig 13434 bp, 7 predicted proteins | sample SiratrowhiteBW_FD_76837 | JGI IMG/M metagenome (GOLD analysis project Ga0099824, IMG submission 76837) | Root nodule microbial communities of legume samples collected from California, USA - Siratro white BW | ecosystem: Host-associated > Plants > Roots > Nodule | place: USA: California... | reverse complement strand
TAATATAAAATATGTCATAATCATCTTTATATAATTATATATAAAAAAAATATATATATATATATATATATATATATATATATATATATATATATTATAATTTTATATTTAATTTTTTAATAAATTAAAAATTCCAATTAAAAATTATAAATCTTGTTTTTTATAATTGGGTCTGACCTAACACAAAAAAAAAAAAAGTAACATTAATCTATAACCCTGCACAATTCTCAGCCAGTCAAAATACAATAGTCTTACCATAAAAATGTTTATATACATGCTTTATGAAAACAAAATAAAGTAGGTCTTTAATCATAATAATTTTGTAAGTGTATCTTTATAGCAAGACTGAAATTGGAAGAAAAAATTATAATATTAGTATTTGAATTAAATTTAGTACTTTTAGTTTGTTAAAAAAATGTAAAAATAAGTAGTAGAAAAATTGAAATAAAATTGTTAGGTTATGAAAACAGAAATCTCAATATATATATTAAATTATCCTAGTTAGGGAATTAAGGAAATTAAAATTTAAAAAAATGCTACTTGAGTAACTTTTTTTGAAAAGGATATTAGCAGAAAAAAGATTAAAAAAAATTAAAAGGATTAAGGTGAAGAAACAAAACATAAGTAATTAAACCTTTGAAGTTCAAATTAGTTTTAGAATAAGGGGAGAGAGATTTGTTAGAAAATGCTTTTATGTTTCAGTTGTGTATGTTATTGAGTAAGTAGTTGTCAGCAGACCAAAATTTTAAAAAGACTTTAATGATTTAGTATTATTTATTGTTATATTAATTTATAATTTGAAGAATACAAATTTAAAAAGTTCATCTTTCTAATTTTGAAATTATGTTTAAGCAGTGAATGAAAGTTGTTCCAGTAGAAAAAAAGATAAATAGTTATTTTTCAACCAGAATTACTTGTCCTACTTTATCGTTCTCCTTTCTTCTTATTTATGTCTTGATCCAGTTAATAATTGATAAATTGAACGTTCCTTGTAACTTATTATTGAGAATTTGCAGATTTATGACTCGTTAAAGTCATTATAACCCCAATCAAATGGTCTTAAATGCAGTAACATAATTAGGTTTTGAGACAGTGCAAGAGCAATCACACGTATATACGATAAATGTGCTTAATGTTATAAATTCCATTCTCCTATTTCTTCATTTTTCTTATATTTCTTTGTCTTTTGCTTTATCTTGATCAAAGCACATCATTCCAATTTGTTGTCATTCTAATTGGTGGTTTGTCAACATCAAGAATTTAAAACCAACCGACAAATTAGAAGAAACATTTTCACCATTTGGTATGCAAAATGTCACACTTCCTACAGTGATGCCTTTCTTCAATCATTTTTACACACCTCCTAATACACCGGAAGAGCCACTTCTTTCACAACCTACTTCGTGCTAAAACGATTCCCTTTAAGGCTACTTTTCCAAATACAATTAGGATTATCATTGGAATTTATTTACAACATTTTTCAATTTTAATTGGTCGTCGTTAATTTCCAGGGTTAACAAACCAATTGCGTTGTTAACCACGTAATTAAGAATGTCATTGTATCCCGTCAAACTTCTATACCATGTGGGAAGTCACTGAATCGTTGATGATGTTATTATATTTATCAGATAAATTCTTACTTGAAGAAAATGACAAGACATATTGACGGAGAAACAATTGAGGGACTAAACATGATTAAGCTTTAATTAGAGATTAAAGATACATTTTTAAGACGTCTAGAGAAAAAAAAAATATTACATCCAATTAAAACGTTTCCTTAAACTAAACCCAGGTTTTGATTAAATATTTGAAGTTACCTTGGGTTGTTGTGACAACCCTACCTTAAACTTCTTAATCAAGGAGACATGCTTTCAACCGCAAGCTAACTTGGATATTTATTTGGCCACTGGTTTTGGCAACAAAACTAAAACCACGATTCAATATTTTAATCTTCCGAATATAAAAAACCTTAAACATCGTCATCATATCTTGATCTTGATAATCAAAATAAAAGACCGTGTTCCACAATTCAATCTTATCCCAAGAAAAACTTTTCAAAATGTATACATCAAGTAGAGCCCAATTTCTACGTTACATATAAAGTCCCAATTGACACAATTTATAGATTTGTATCACAAATCACAATAATGATCAACATTCCCACAAATCACACATCGATTAATTTATTCATTGAAAACTCCATAGCCTGTTTTGGTACATCATAGTCCTATAGATAGATGTCTCAATCAATACATCGTAATTGATGACTTTGGTTCATGTCTGGTGCCATGGGATTCACCAAGAAACATGACTTGTGGTTTTTTGTTGTTGTGGAACATGAGAGTGAGTCAACAAATGGCACAAGCATTAGGGTTCTCTTCAGCACTCTGAACATAGTAGTATGTGGTCATGTGGGGATTATAAGCTTTGTAGAGCTTGACAAGCTCTTCAATTTGTTGGTTTGGATCTTTCTTCTTGTCATCTTCTTTCTTTTTGTTGTCATCTTTTTTGCCATCATCTTTCTTGCCTTCATCTTTCTTCTTCTCTGGCTCTTTTGCCGGCCCAACAGTGACAATTTCTGTGTGCCAAGTTTTTCTCAATTTGCTCACCACATCCACAGGGTCCACGTCACCCACCACAGTCAGTTTCTTCTCCTTCATGTCCATGGAGATCGAATCGATACCTGCATATTCATATTATCCTACTCACATCATCAAACATAATAAACATGTAAACAAATTTCTGATCTCTATAATTATTTTGGCTTCATGTTTGTGTGCCATTTCAGAACCATCAAACCTCTTTTATTTATTTATTTTTAAATCCGTGTTAGCTACATCATTACTTAATGGAGACATGGATCATAATAGAAAAATTAAGATTCGTTTTTCAAAAGCTGTTCAAGGAATTGATGATTCACTGTTATTCTGAGTGGCAAGTAGGAACAAAATCAACGTCCATTCCTGTGATTAACTCCTTTTCCTTTTATATTAACAACATGGTTTATTGAAAGCCATTCTCACAAATTAATGGACAAAAATTGTTCCAAATCAAGTTTTATATATCGAATGCTTCCAAATGGTCCAATACTTGCAGTTAGAAATTGCATTAAATAAAAGAGAGAATTTATTAGATGTATTTTTTTATTGTCATCAAACTTATAATTTTGACTCCATAAATTATAAAAGTAAGGTCTTAAATCAGTACCTGGGAGGCTAGAAACCGATTTCATGGCCTTCTGCTTTGCTCTGTCATCGTGCAAATCCAATTTCACCACCACTTTCTGCAACAAAACAACAACATGAAGATCACTCGGATAAACGATAGAAGCAATCTCCAAACAACAATCACCAACATATGCACCATGCTACAGTATACTATAATCTGCACCCACTATGATAGCTTTTAAATATATGTATGAAACAAATTGGAAAATGGGTATGATAGTAATAAAAAGCAGAGTTAGGGTGGGGGATATAAAATGAAAAATCCACTTAAACAAAGATAAAAGAGATCTATATTGAAGTGGTCATTCTTGTTTAAAGGAAGAATGATGAGAAACAAAAAATTATGAAAGGCAAAACAAAAACATATAAAAATAGAGAGAAACAGAAGATATAACATATGAAGTGCATAAGGATCTGAACTTTGAATAAGATTAGGAAATCTCACCTTCATTTACAAATTAGTCTAAGTTTTGACGAAGAGAGAGTGAAGAGGAAGAAAGGAAGAAGCAGAGAAATTAGCAGTGCAATTTGAGTGTTGGGTTGGGGTAAGGTTTATGGGAAGCATAGACTACTTCTGTTATTATATAATGTAACATCAAAACAAGTCAAACAAGTGCCTTCTTAGTTAATTGTTTTTGGGTAAACTAACATTTTAGACCATTTTCAATACAATAACTCGTTTAAGATTGTTAAATCAACCCTTCGGGTTAACATCACTCTTTTTTTATTTTAAAACTTCCTAAGTACACCACACCTCAGAAAAAGTTACTGCATGCTTCCACCAATAACTCCACATTCTTACATTTTATATTTTATTTATTTATTAAACTATAATCATCGGCCAAAGAGGGAGTAATTCATCAATTTAAAAAATATAAAAAGTTTAAAGTTCTTTTAAGTTTGAGAAGCATTTTATAGTTTTTGTTTGAATGAGAGTATTGGGCAAGAAAGGGATGAAATTGACGCAAGACTTATGACAGCCAAGTAAATGAATTTGTTTTGATTTTGTCTCTGTTTTGCGTGTTGTGATGAACATTTGAGGTGAAAAGCTTGACCAAGTCTTTCGCATTAGCAATGACCTATGAGTCATGCTGCATGTTATACACTCTATGTGGACCAACAATAATTATATGCTGCATGTTAAAATTTTATAAATGTTATATGTTGACATTATATAATATGTATCAATGGATGGTTAATCAGGTAATCACTTGATATTTTGTCTAACATGTAAATAGTTAACAACTATCATATAATTCTAAAATAAAAATCGCAATTTAAAATGTTAGAACGATAAAGGTATATAATTTTACTTTCACATTAAAATCGAATTCGTTCATTTAAAAAATAAAAAAACATATGTTTAATCCTTGTCATAGATGAATTGTGCTTGAACAATTTTTCTATAAATGAGAAAAAGACACGCACTTTCAAATAAAGAAAATAAATAGACTACTAAGCTTTGTTTTTTATTATGGCCTTTAGTTCTTTGACGTAAGAAACCGAAAGTATTAAAATCGTTAGTCTCTTTCTCTGCCTCTGTATTGAAGATGATATATTATTAAAAAAAAATATCAGCATCCTCTCTTTTAGTTGTTAATATTTTTTTGTAAATTTTTTATTTTTTACTTTAGGAGATAAATGTTCCAAATGTGTTACTTGATTCAAATATTTTTCGATAGAAAGTATAGGGATTGTTTTTTTATATTAAGGTCACAGTATGACAAGGACTTATACAAAATACTTGCAAATAATTTATTAATAAATGGTTACTGACAAGCTTTTAAACCGTTTTATTAAAGTAGTCTAAGTGCACCACTGGATATTATGATATATGGAGTTCTCTATCATCTCTGCTTTTCAATTTTTTTTTTTCTTCCGTTGTGTAAATAGTTCTCTAGGTTGTCCCAATATCAATTTCTCATAAATTAGACCTTAATACTATATCTTAACTCAAAGCTCTATATTTCAATTAAGTGTTTCTTTCTATTCTTAATGCCCCAAGAATTGATGAACCATGAATTAATGCTAAAAAATTCATTTTCACAACTGAGAAATTCGTTATCGAGTTGGATCTTGGATCAATTCAACATGCCGGTAAATATCCTTCACGAATTCTTCCTCCGTCCCATTATCCTCATCCTGCACCTCCATAATTTAGCCAAAAATACAAACATACTATTAAATAAATGATAATAATAAAAGACTAAAATATCCTCTATCCTTATTTACCTTCTTAATCACTTTTATATGCTTCATTTGCTTTATTTTTCCTTTGCTTGTATCCGATTCGTTGCTTCACTATAGCATACGGTTCAGTCATTATATCTGTTTTTCACCTTTACCGTCAACAAAAGTAATCTGTATGTAGGTGAGAGTATTCAACGTTTGCATCACAGATCTGAGAGGAGAAGCTGCGTATTTGCTTCAATTTGAGTTAAAGCTTTAAACAAGTGAAAAGTAATTTTTTTATAATTATTAGCAATTTGTGAGTGGTATTAATGATTAGGATAGTTAATTTGATGATTGGATTGTCGTCGACAGTGGATCTGCGTTGGAGAAGATGAACTTCGTATGAACCAGATGCCGCGCGTCCGGTTTATATTTTGGTAAAAAACTAAAATGTAAATCGGATGGGGAGCCATCCAATTCACATTTGCAAATGAAATTGTGAATCTGATGGGCCCCCATCCAGTTTATAATTTTTTTTCAAAATGTAAACCGGATGGGATGTCATCCGGTTTATATTTTCATTTGGAAAATATGAACCGGATGACACTCTATCCGATTTATATTTTGAAAAAAAATTGTAAACAGGAGATGAGGCATCCGGTTCAGTATTTTCTTTTAAAAGAAACAGAAGACCGTTTTAGTCATTTTTACAAGAACAATTTTGAAATTTTCAAAACTTATGAAAATGCAGTAGGAAGGTATTGAGGTGCAGAAAAAATCCGTGCTCATAGAGTTCAAGAAAGCCCAATTTTATTTTTTTTTCAATTTGGAAGCTCAGTTTTAAAAATGGGACCAAGAACTGATCTCCCATCTGATCAGTATAGCCCATCGACGTCATAAAAGGAAAACAAGAATTGGGTGAACATATTAGTAAGGTGGAAATGGTTGAGAACCAATGGTTCATAGGTTTTATTCTCCTACATTATAAAAGCTATTACGTTTCAAGTTCCAGTTGGGTATGGTTTGAGTTTGAGTTCCATTAATTCACATCAAAGCTCTTGCATCCTTCTTGGCAATCCATTTTTGGATGTGATTTTGGGGACCAAATCAACGGTCATTATCCAAACACGCATTTACTGCAATATTGCTGCTACAAGAATCTTCATGAGAGCCATTACATTCCTATGTTCTTGCTACTCCGGGAGTTAGGGATCGATGATTCGAAACCTAAGAAATAAGCACGCACTATAGTTTATATATAATAAATATAAAATTAGGGATCACTTATACTGATGAGTTAGGTGCACACTAATTACATCTTTCATGACAACAACATTGCAATTCTTTCTCCTCCTGATTAATGTATATAACTTTTGTTAAAATAAAAAATTGAAGGCAAAAAAGGAAGAAAAAGGTTGTTCTTGTCCATCCCTTGATATTCTGCATTTTTTTTATTCTTTTCTACTATACACATGGCAGATAATTATGAATTATGATAAAATATAATTAAGGGTAAATATGAATATGAAATGTATAAATAAAATGAAAAAATATACATTATATATTATTTAAATAAGTTATAATTTAATGTTATTTTTATTTTAATAATTAATTATTTGTTGAATTTTTTTTCTTTTCGTTCAACATCTATCAAGTGTTGGATAATACATTATTATTTTTATTTAGTTCTTTGGTAAAAATAAAACAAAGTAAATAATGGTAAATAAAAGTTCAAGATGATGATAATGAAATATTGAAAATTACTTTAAAAAGTCTCTAACTTGTTATTCATGTTTCTTTTTTTAAGTTTAACACCAAAATTTTTCCATCTATTTTATTTTTAAGTTCTACAAGTATGTGCTTGGACAAAGTAATTGAAAAATATTTTTGGAGGTTAAATTAAATTATTGTGTATTGAACAAAAGGTTGTCGTCCATAAACAAAACGTATTACACGATATATAATTAATGCCAAAACTTAAGGTTATTGTAAATTGTAGGTTTTCCCTTGTCAAAGATTAAACTTAAGGCAAATTTATCTCCTCCTTCAATGACAAAGTAGTAAAAACAAAAGCATTGAAATTACTCAAAAAGTCTTTGCTTCTTTCTCACTGTTTTTTTTTAACTCAAATATTTTTTTGTATTTGTTTTGAGTTCAATTAGTATGTGATTGGATGGAGTAATTCAATTGAACTCACATCATTAATGTGCTTTGGAGTTCTTATGGAACAAGAGGTTTCGAGATGCAATTAATGACTAAACGTAACGTCATTGTAGTATTTCCCTTCTCAAAGGCTAAACTTGAAGCAATCATGTCTCTCGCATCAATTCTCATCAAATAGAAAGGAGAAAACACATTTGAATAGTAAAAAAAATGAAACAGAGCAAGAAATCTTTGATTCTCTCCATTGATGTTTTTATTTTTGTAATGTTTCAACTCAAAAATGTTTACATGTATTTTAAATTTCATTAATATGCCTCTATAGAGTAATTGATAGTTTTAAGAGGACTAAAAATTCAATTAAATTCCCATTATTTATGTTGAAGAAGTAATATGATTCTCCCAAAACATTACTCCGCTTACTCCAATGTTGAAGTGGATGAAAGAGTTACAAGAAAGAAATGAACAATCTTCAACAACTTTTGGTTTTATCATATTTTGCTTAAGCCACTTAACTATCAAAAGATTAATAGAGGAAACAAAACACAATTCAATGAAGTAAATATTCTCAATAAATATAAAATAACGATGCATACTCAGAAGCCTGATGTGAACGGTCAAAATTAAGAGTGTTGCTTCTGTAAGCTATCCTAAGTCATTTTTTTTTTCAAAACAAAAACTTTATTCATGCTTCTGCATGGGTAAATAACATCAGTTTTCAATGATACAATCTCTTGCGCTTTTCACTTTCTAAAACAATGAGTATTATAGATAGCGGTATTCGAAGCCTAAATTGCAAATAATGAGTATATTATTTTCTATTTAGTGTTTTTCTAGAAAGATACTTTTTTTAAAAAAAATATCAAACTGCACAGACACCTCGTTCAATTTCTCTACTCTTTCCCTCCGTTTCCTTTATGTCGAATAATTCAATTTTTTTGTTTGTCTACATCTGTAAGCAAAATAGTAGTATGCGCACTTCGGTTGTTCTCATATCTAATACCATTTTTATTTGTGTTCCCAAGCACTTAAATTTGAATCTAAAAAGTGCGAGGCCAACCATATAGCAAGCCAACCATATAGCAATAGAAACCCTTCGTACTCAATTTTTAATCTACCAAAATCAACCAGCGAACAATGAACTAAAATCCACATGACACATACAAAAGAATTTTATTCTGCCTTGTATTTTATTAGAAAACGAACCTGGAAATTTAAGGTCAAGCAAACAAAAGCAAATTAACCAGCAAAAACAGTGGCTAAAAAATCGACTATGAGGGAAATGGAAAGAAGTCAGGGTTTAGGGTAGCAAGTTAATAATCACATTCCAGGACAATAAATGTAACGTGTAAAGGCAAAGACTATCTTAAATTATTGAGAAAATTAATTGATGCCAAATGACGCTAAATCAAATCCAAGACATTCATTCCAGTTCAAATCCATGAATAATGCCATGAGACTGGATATAATAAAAAATTATTCTCTCTCAAAGGGGCAATCCCTACTCAGATGACGACAGATATCTGACCATAAATGAATAAAAATGACTGGTTTTACCGAGATTATTAGACAGCGGCTTCGCCTTGCAAGGATGCCCGAGCAATCTCTAGTGCCTCCTCCACTGAAGTTGCGTTTTGAAGTTTGGCTTTATCAATCAGAGGTTGAGTTCTGGCGAGTTTAGGCAGGAGTTGAAATTCCTGAGTTAAAAAACAAAAAACTCAGCATTAGGTTTTCTCTTTCAATGATCCCAGGTTTATTGAAATGAATTCTCAATTATATGGGACTAGTTCTGAGTATAAATTCTGTGATTTACTAGTGTAATTGTATAGAAATAGAACTTGGGCTCTATTTAGATAAACTTCTGCCTAAATATAAACACTGCGAGAAGAAAATGAGATAAAATGCTTTGAGCTTTTTCCATAAACAAAAACTAACAATTAGTTAAGTTTTATAGAACCTCTCTTATTTTTTCTTTGTAAAAGTTTAAGTATATAAATTGATTTTAGCTTACTAGTATTAATTTAACATTTTTAATTTCTTCTCTTAAAAGTACTACCAAAAAATTATACAAACTGAATCAGAGCCAAGCTAACAAAAATAACTACCGACCAACAGTGTTATCGCGCTCTACGCATTTAACGATAGCAATAAAAACTAAAGCAACTTTGCCGATTTTTCATAAACAAGTCACATATATTATGGCATATAAACTCCATAAGTATCCATAGGATTAGGATACTCTGCAGTTTCTAAATGAACTACAATAAATTGCACGCTTAAATTTAATTAAATTAAATATCAAAAGATAAAATTGTTATTAAATAAGATAAATCAATAGACTAGATGATGCAGTTCTTTATAAAACTGTAGACGATCTTAATCTTTAGTATATAATCTAAACATTAACAAAAGGTTAACAAGTTTTGGTCTCCACATCTTTACCTATTGAATTATAATTATTTGGTATAAAAGTGCCTCATCTCGATAAAAATCATGAAAACAAAATGAAATGATGTCTTGAGCAAAAAAAAAAAAAAATTAACACAAATCAATATTTGATAATTCTTTCTGTAAAATATCAATTTTATTGTTTTATCTGAAAGTATAAAAAATGCAGAAAGACTGACCATGTAGTGTCTACCTTTCTGCTAGTATGTGAGTGTGTATATAATTCTAATATCAATCACACTGTAGAAAAATAGTGGCAACTAGCAAATACCTCAGGGCTCCCACTTTCAAGAAGAACTCCTTTCAGCTTACCTGTGATCAAGTAATCAAATTCTTTGTAACAGCACTTCAAAGATCAAACAAGCACATGTATGCATGTAAACATACACATTAAAGCATTACCGGATTCAATCCAGAAGGTAGCTATTTTAGGATCAAAATTTCCAATTTCAACTGTTTCTCCAACTATCCAAAGAAAAATAAATGGTAAGAGCAATAAGAGATATTTAAAAGTTGAAAAAGAAGAAAAAGGTGAGGCGATGATATTTATTTTTAAGTAATATTTACCATTGTCCCCAAAGAACTGCCACCATACTTTTCTAGGGCTTCCTTCATATTCAAAAACCCTCGAGTAGAAGTATGGAAGATAGTCATACCTGAAAATTCATTAAGTAAATTCAGCTAAATCAGCTGGCGGAAAAAAAATGAACTTGAAGGATAAATGACAGAAACATATAATCCAACGTACGTGTGAGTTTGTGCGGTGAGTAATGCTTTCACACAGTGCTGTGCAGAGCGACGGGCATGATCTACATGTTCCACACGAGATATACGGTCATAGATCTGTCCGGTTTTGCATAAACTCAAATGTAAGATAAAAGAAATGAAAAGATGTACATAAACGGATCAAATTCAATGCAAATCAAGAACTAAAAAGCCAAAAATAAAATAACCAAAAAAACCAAATAAAGTGAAATAGTTGAAATTTTTTTATTGAATTGGATTGGAATTCGTATGTGATTTTCACAGCCAATCCAAATCCAATTCAAGCCCAAATTATGTGTATATATAATTTTATTTATGAAATTATGTATAAATATTTTGTATAAACTAGTTTTGTAGGATTGAGAGTTCCCATGCCTAAATTCTAGTAATGTTAAATTTATGCATAAACATGTATTTGTAACTCTAGAAAAACTTCATATTACTTTAACTATTTTGTTACAAGTTGGATAATGCTGTGACTATTGACTTACGGGTCGATATTTAATACATTGAATAAGTGTTTTTATTATATTTATTAAATATTATGTGTTATTTACCACAGAAAACAAAAAACCACATAAGCAATCCAATCCGATCTATAAGAAGTTGGACTGGATTAGATTGTATTCAAATTGATAAAAAACAAAACCATACTTTCTTTCTTTTGCCTAAAATATATCCAAACCAAACCGTGAATGCTCCAACGATGAATTGATAAAACTCAACTCAAAAGCAAAAATAATTTTGTACCTTTAAAGGGAAAGCCGCTACATCACCAATAGCAAAGATTCCAGGAATGCTTGTCCGGAACAAACCATCAACCTGAAATAAAAGTTACTGATGCATTTAGACAAAGTTCTTCAACCATTATTTTGGCCTCCCTCGATGTTTCATCTGCAAATGAGAGTATCTCTAACAAACAGAATGATCTCCCAAAATTGATGATTAATATGTTCGAAAACCCTATGCTTCATTCACCAGAAAGGGAAGAGTTAGATGGTCTTGCCCATGCACAAAATAGGGTTCATTATTAATCGTTAGGGGTATTATAAGTGCTCAAATTCAATTCCTAATCTTTTAAAATTTTTGTCAAATTATTGTTATTCATTGGCCTCACCTGTATACCACCAACATCTGTATTTAGGCCCACCCTCTCAAAGGGGCTCACAGCAGGTTTTGCTCCGATGCCTATAATAACCTGTGACCAGAAGGAAAAAGTAAATAAAAAAAAAAAAAAAAAAACTATGTTTTGTCCTTCTTGCCTAAGGTAGATATAAAACCACAATTCTTTCTTTAGCAACGCATGCATTACAGAAGTAAAAGTTAACGGAAAATGATCTTCAGATATTAAAGAGTAAATAAAAATGTAATTACCGTATCTGCTTCCACAATAGATCCATCTCCAAGTTTCACGCCAGCTACATGTCCATTAGAACCAGCTTCCAATGTTTTTATGGAGGCACCCTAGTGAATTTAAGATTAAAAAGAAAGGAAGAATTTTCTCAAACCCATTACTACCTACTAATTATAACAATGGAAAGAATTACATAAATGGGGAAGGAGGAAATACCTTTAAGATTTTAACTCCATTTTTTTGATAAAGTTCTTCGTATCTCCGGGAAAGAGAAGGAGTAAACAGTCTTTGCAAAAGTTGATCTTCCGGAAATATGATCTACTTTTTATGATAACACATATTTGCAAGTCAGTCGATTAAAACTTTACAAAAAAAAATTCATAAAAAGGTATGCATAAAAGTTTACAATTTTTCTTTTTCTCAGCAATCAATGTTTATTTGTTTCTTTTTACAATCAATGTTTATTTGTTTCTTTTTACAATCAATGTTTTCTCAACTAGTACTATTTATCCAGAGAAAAAGAGACAAAATAATTTATTCAAATCAAAAGATACTGCCAATACACAATTTTAATTTGGTCCGGGTAAATTCAATTTGAAATTTAAAATTTCTATATCAAAATAAAATAAAAATAATGAAAAATGATAATAATAAAATAAAAATAATAATAATAACCTAATGAAAAAAAGAAGAAAAAAAAACGAAAATAAACCATTAATTAAAAAAACGAAAATTAATAAAAATAAAGAAAAAAAATATAGACGTTTGAAAATTGCTTCTCACTCTCACTATTTTTCCTCACTCAACTCCACCACATTCTCCACATAATAAAATAAAAATAACAAGAAAGTGAGACAGTTTTCAATCTGCCTCCTTCCACGTTAATTTGCATGTTCATCTTTAAAATAAATAAATAATAATAATAATAATAATAATAATAATAATAAAAAACAAGAAAAAAGAGAATGAGTGACTCAATTTTTTAAAACATCACTTCATAATAAAAATAAATAAAATAATAAGTAATAAAAAGAATCGTTCACTTCATAAAGAATCACTCATCACTTGAAAGGAGACGAAAAAAATAAGAGAAAAGATAGCAAAAATCACTATCAGAAAGAAAAGAGAGGAAAAAAGAGCACACAAAAATATCGAGAAGAAAAAAAAAAAAAAAAAAAATTAATTCACCTATTTTTATTTTTAAACTCAGTTTAAAATTAAAAAAAAAGGAACATTTAAAAAAAAAAAATATCATTTTTTAAAAATTTTTTAAAAATAAAAATTTATAATAAATTTTTAATTTTTTTT
>Ga0099824_1008222_pt1 | contig 13435 bp, 8 predicted proteins | sample SiratrowhiteBW_FD_76837 | JGI IMG/M metagenome (GOLD analysis project Ga0099824, IMG submission 76837) | Root nodule microbial communities of legume samples collected from California, USA - Siratro white BW | ecosystem: Host-associated > Plants > Roots > Nodule | place: USA: California... | reverse complement strand
CCCCTCCCTTACTTTCCTCCCTCCCCTTTTTTTTTTTTTTTTTTTTTTTTTTTTTTTTTTTTTTTTTTTTTTTTTTTTTTTTTTTTTTTTTTTTTTTTTTTTTTTTTTTTTTAATTACCTGTTTTTCTAGCACGTGTTTGCTAATTACGTTTTTCTAGTAAAAACAAGTTTGAATTAAATATTTTATTTTATATTTTTTATTTGTAAGTTTCTAACATAATAGCAAAATATTTTAATATTCATTTATTCACATGTAACTATGTCATCTATTTACAAATTATTGTTGATTTGATTTTCAAATTATTAATCACACAAATTGACAAATTTATTATAAAGAATATATTTTATTAAATACTAGTAGCAATACATGAGTTTATGTATATGGGTGTTGATGATAAAAACTAAAAATTAATTAATATATGAATTATTAAAATAAAAATACTAAAATTTATATTAAAATTATAGAAAAACATCTCTATAAAAAGTAGTTAAATAAATCAATTTTATCAATTTTTATAACTCTAGGTATTTTTTTATATATAAAAAATTAATGAAATAAAGTTTATGTAAAAAGGTAGTTACAAAACATAAAGGATAATATTGTAAAAGATTATTTACACAAAAAGAATATGTAAAAATGGAATCTAGTATAGATTGTATTATTCTTCAATAGTATATAAGGAACAATGTTATTTAAAATAAATCTTAAATAAAAAATATAAGTAAACATCATCAAATACCTATGAAAAATTTGGCTTAAGTGAAAAAGTAATAAAGAATAAAAAAATAATTAAATTGTAGATAAAATAATGTGAGAATGAAAAAAAAAAACTGAAACCTAATTTTCAACGCAAGGAGAAAAATACTGAGGCAATCAAATAATTTAGAAACCTTTATTGGCTTAATAATGCTAAATAAAACAATTATTAATTAATATAATTCAAAAATAGATCTATTAGTATAATTAATTACGTAACCAATATTTAAATATGAAACAAAAACTAGTTCTATTTATATACATTAAGGTTATACATCCTGACAACATTTATTCTAAGTAAATTATTATTTCCCTTGGAGAGTGGGAAGCAAATGAAAATATTAATCAGTGGTTAAAAGGAATTAGAATAAATTCCTTAAAAAAAAATCAGAAAAAATGATATTTTTTTAATGGGAATGTCTAGAATTATTTTGAAGTTATTCTAACCATATGCTAACCAAAGAATGTTGAATAATTTTATCAATAAAGCCTCCCGTCTACATAAGTGAATTGAATTTCTTATAGTTTTAGAAACTTACAAATAATTTTAAAAGATGAAATAAAATATTTAATACAATCTATACTAGATTTTATTTTAATAAGAATCAGTCATGAACTCCTAATAATAAATCTTATTATTTTTCAGATACCCCAAATACAAAATCTCATTTGTTATTAATATTCTTCATCCTATCTAACTCTCCTGTGTTACTAATACAAATGTAGGGATATTATTAATTGAAAGATACTGAAACTAAACATTAATGAGCACTAAAGTCTCCACATTAAAGTAGGTCTTGCCCCACATAATGTCATTGTGAGCACTCTTATCATGAGCTTGGAAGTGTGGAAATTGAAGCCTAAACCTTTGTTTGGATTAAAGAATATAAATTGTTTGCTCATGGGTCAGTTGTGCATATTTTGTATTATACCAATTTTGAGGCATTGGTAAGTAACTAACCCATTTGGATATAAATGCTTTGCAGTGCATTTAAGATAACTCTCCAATGCTTTAATTGATCATCTGGTAGTTGAGGATTTAAGGAATCCCCAACTTGTATTTTAAATAACTCTTTCCAAAAAGTATTCATAAAGACAAGACCTTATAAGAATCAGTTGAACATTGTCCATAAATGCCCATTGAGAGGTTGGAAAAAAGCAAGAAAATGAGTGGTTTTAGCAAGTCTATCAATAACTACTAAGATATCAGTGAATTCACTTGACTTGGGCAAACCATTACCCATAGTTATAAATTCTCAAGCTTGCATTGGTATAACAAGACGGTGCAAAAGGCTAGCAAGGCTATCAACACTAACTTAAATTGTTGATAAATATGGTGCATTGAGAAACAAAGACCACCTCACTAATGAATATATAAAGTTATATACATCTCAATCACACAATTATAAACACTTTTAACTTCTTAGATAGTGTGACATTTAGATATTTAGAGGTGCTTGGTTGTAACAATTTTTTTTATAATTCATTAGTCTTAAGCTTATTTGTTTATCTAAATATTGGTTTGGATAAAATATAAGTCTTTAATAAGACATATTTAACGAGTCTTGAAAAAAACATAAGTTGATATTTTATTTGTTTGATGTATAAATTCATGTGTTATTTATATGGTTTCAGAGTGTTTGTGTTTACTTTAGTTTCAGAATATTTGTGTTTGATGAAATCAAATTGTTTTTAAATTTCTAATCAAAATGTTTTATTTTATATCCATTTTTCTCATGTTGAAAGTTATTTTAATAATAATCCTTGTATATATTGTTTATGCAAGGATTTGCTAAGACTACTTTATATCCATAAGCAGATGTAATTACAGAAGTAATATATAGAAAAGACTAAAGTTTTATTCTAAACTCTCCTTTTACAAAAGTTTTGTTTGTATATATATTTTGTTATTTTCAAGTTTTTAAGTTGTGGGTATTAAAATACTAAAATCTTTACCCATCTCTTTTGTTGAATTTATACAAAAAGTAAATAGTTTTGTGACAATGTTATTACAATAATCATTAAAAAAAATCATTAAAATCAAATACAAATATGTATATTTTAGATATTTTTGTTGTAATATTATATATAAAAGTACTCAAATTTAAATATTAATACTAGGTAATATTATATTAATACAAAATCAAATTTTACTTTATAAAAAAATACAACAAATTGTAAACATACAAAAAAAAAAAGATATTTATATATATCATAATTAAAACCCATTTTTATGTGATCAATTTTAAGAAAACCAATTATAATTTAACTTAAAAATAAAAAATTATTAATTTTTGCTTTTAATTTTTTTCATTCGTTGCTCATAATAAACCACACACAATACTTCTCCAAACCTCATTTTATTTGTAATATACAATTTTATAAATTAATTAAATATGTTGTTATTATATAGAAATTACTTAAAAAACAATATGTAAATCGCACCAGTAAGCATAGTAGTTGCAGATTAGATTTCATGGAGCCATTGGACTAACGAGCTTAAGGCAATATCTTTGGCTATTATACATTTCTGCACAAACTAATTCTCATTTGTCCAAGTGAAAAAATGACTAACAGAGAAAAAATTACTTACACAAAAATAGGCATTGTTACAACAACATATAACCTAAAAACAACTTACTGCTAAGTTCAAATGTTTGACTAAATCTTGCATCAAGTGTTCTCCTGAAAAATTGGAAACTATCCCTAATTGCTATAACACACTAGCAATGGCATCTTAAAATCTTTGATTTGTACATTAGGATCACAACCATATCCCAAATCACTTCTTCTGAGTGATCACTAAACAGAAGAAGGCCACAACTCGAGCAATTATACCGTACAAAACGAGGGCAATCAAACAAATAGGCCAGTCTCTGACATTATAGCCACTATTCATTAGTGAACTACACCGAGTTATCAACCAAACTCCAGTATACCTAAGAAAAATAGAAAACCAAAAGAGTTATATGTTTTTGTCTAATTTTGTATTTATATTATTAGTTTAGTCTTTTCCTAAGTTAACATTACCAAAAAAGACATGAAGCAAGGTCCATAAGCATAGTTAGAAAGTTCAAGATTAATAAACAAGCTTCTGTCATATGTGATGCCTTCTCAATTTGTCTACTTTTGCTAATGTTAAATAAACCACATTGAACTCTGATGTCTGGGAAAAATTATTGGGAGGAAAATGTCTTTGTATCTTTCTATCAATTTTTTACTTCAATGATTGTTTTGACTTAGGACATTGTTAGTTTTTGATACATCGAAGGATTCAGATACAAATGTCAAGGTTTAGATTGCCTTATCAATGGTTGAATGTGTTAGAACTTTTTCATGTTATGTTTCTCCTTATATGCTGGATTTGACAGAAACAAATAGTAAAGGAGCAAATATGAAGAGGGATAAAACACTCTTTCATTTGCAAACCAATTTTGTTTCAATATTATTTTGTTTCTAATCTAGAATTGGAGTTTATACACTTACAAATCCAAAAAAGTGTGTACATATCTACATTTGTTATCATATGTATATGCATGAATGCATTCACTTAAAAGGTCAATAAGGAAAGGGAACATAAACTCACTAATTAAAACAGACCTTTCAGCATTTGCAATGATAAATGCCTCCAAAGCATAATTTGGGTAGCACAACTTTACAAGGATCTTCATAAAGAGAGTGTCTTTTTTCTGGTTTGCAATGAGAGTCATAACAACTGGGAGAAGCACTGACCACTACAAGTGATAAGAAAACACAAAAAGGTCATATGTGCAGTTATATTATCAACAATTTGAAAATGTGTATCTGTTTATATGATCCGTACCAATTGTGCTGGAGCAGGCTCAAAATAAATTGCTATTGCATAGGCCATGCCAGTTACACAGTACACAAGGCAGAGCAAAATGGCATAATTACCTGCGAAACTTGACCTTGGATTGCTAAAAAAATAGAACATGGACAGGTAAACTACAGGTTTTATGATTGTATTGAAAAGATCAATTGAATCTTTGGCCAAAAAATGTGCCAGATTGCTGATTCCAGATGCACTCTCCCTCCAATATTGCAATTTATCCAGAGAAAATGATCTGAGAGCTGCAATCTTGCAAAGCAAAGCTGCAAATGTTCCAAATGAATGAGGGAAGAGACAAATCGTAATTTAATAAAAAAAATAAATCAGTCTTTCTCTTCTTTTTAAGGAGCAAGAACTAAGGTTTAAAATGATTAGAGCCATTCAAAAATTTTACAGGAATCTAAATTAGAAATTCAATTAACCAAGAAAGAAAAAGCAGAATCAAATTTAGTAGGGAGTTTTGAAACTTACAGACGGCAATAACAGTATAGGTATATCCGAGGGACCCAAATGTTTCATCATTTACTTTGGTAAGAGTTCCTAATATAGCACCAGCAACTAATAAAAGGAGGTAATCAACTGCTTGTGATTTTCCTTCTCTTAGCGTCTGCTTACAAATTCTGATCAGAATGAAAAATAGTTAACAATTAACCAACGTTGTGAGACAAAAACGAGAAATAACTCACTTTGTTCAAATATACTGTGACATTTAAACTTAAGCAAACAGATTACCTAAGATTTCAAGTTTCATGCTAAACACTCTACATCATATGTATGTTATGATACATAGGTAGTTACTTAACTCTAACTTCAAAGATGACAAACTTGATTAAAAGAATCTAGAAATCCATCATTGTCAGTTAGTTATCTCTAAGGGCAATTGTATCTATACTAAAGCATAAGGTTTCATAATTCATACCGTCCAAGGTAGTATCTGTATTGTCGAGCTACACCCGGAGTTCTTCGATTAGACAAGTCCTTAATCTTTAAGAAGGTTGCCTCTATATGATCTCGTTGCATCTGAACATTACTCTTCATATCCTCCCAAAACTCTCCAGCAAAGGATTGATCATCAGCTTCATCGTGCTTTGTTGCATTTGCATCAGTGCTATTTGTTGAGGCGGCAGCAATTTGATCAGCAAAATGAAGCATATCTGGTGGTACTGGGTAACTGTTATGTAACATCCATCTCACAGGAAGTTGTTGATGCGTCACAGCTCCATTTGGTTTCACTAAACCTTCCAAAATGTCAATGAAATGGTCGGGAGGATTCACTCTATCAGGCACGTTGATTCCAATGCCAGCAAAGTACTCTTCTACTTTCTTGACAGGACCATGATATGCAGTAAGACCACCTTTGGCTAGAAAGACTATATCATCAAACATTCTGAACAAAGTATAGCTGTATCACAACAAAATCAGAGTAAGATATCAACTCTATGTGTACTTACTTCAAAAACAAGAATAGGAGAGGAAGATCTTACCTTGGTTGATGAAGAACCATGCAGATATTTACCCCTTCAAGTGCTTCACGACGAAGTGCTTTAAGCAGTAAAGTGGAAGATGCACTGTCTAAGCCAGTTGTAGGTTCATCTAAGATTAATAATGATGGCTCCATAACCATTTCCATCCCTACATTTACACGTTTTCGTTGTCCTCCGGATATACCTCGCTTCTCTACTGTCCCAACAAGGGAATCCCTCACTGCCTGGAGTCCTAAGGACTCAATTACTCTTTCAACAATCAGAACCTTGTCTGGTTTTGGCATATCCGCAGATAATCTTCAGTAATAAGAAACAAGCGTTTAATGAAATTAACAATAAGAAGAAGGCAAAAAGATATACAAACTCATGAGAAAAAGTTAATGCAATCATTTTGAATGAGACATTTAGTGCATGTGTAACTGAACCAATTCTTTTTATCCATTCTTTTCTATGTGCAAATATTCCATCTTCAAAGATCTTCATAGTTCATTCTAAAAGTTAGCACCTACATAAAAAAGTAAGAAGTATTGAAATGCACGATTATAAAACAATTCTAGATCTCTACTACCTCTTTTTATTAGTGACAATGTGTATTCCAAGTTTTTAGAACGACAGGTCCTAGCATAACAAGAAGAATAAGAAAACAAGATTGATGTTAACACGGGAGATTTGAACTAGTTTAATGAATCCTTCATGTTAAAATAAAAAGGTAGAACACATACACCCTTTGAAGTATAGCCCTTTATCAACATTCCTTTAAAATTATTATCAGTGAAATTCGTGTAATTTGGATTTGTGAAAAATGCTACTTTGTCAAACACTAGAAACCAACTTTTAGACATAACTTGATAAAGAACTATACTATAAAGGGACGAAAGATATATGTCACCTATGGAAGTAAGGAGGGAAGAGCAGGAAATAGGGAGCATATCATATTGATAATATGTAAAGTGTTTCAATGTTAATATAGATACAAAGTTATATTTCTCATACATTATCATAAGTTGATAGCACAACAATCATTTAAAAATAACCTAAAATAGTATGAAGCAATTCTCAAAACAAAGCATACTAGTCAAATATTAATAAACATGAGATTAGGAATGCATCATATATAACTGCTAAACATACAAAAGAAAGTGTGCTAAATTAGCTAACCTTTGAATGAAGTGCAGTGAATTGGAGGTAATGTAACAAAGTTAACACATTTCAAGCATAAAAAAAAGAGCCACAAAGTAAAAGTTCTCCAAGGCAAATCAGAAACCTGCATCTTGCACTGAAACGAAGATTTTCTTCCACTGTCAAGTTCCCATGCACAATATCATCTTGTGGAACAAAACCAATAATTTTCTGATAACAATGAATGGATTCGGCCTTTCCATTTATTAGAATTGAGCCTGTCATAGTGCATCCTCTTGCTTTCCCTGCCAATGCTGAAAGAAATGTAGTTTTGCCAGCTCCTGAGGGACCCATCACAGCAGAAACTCTACCCGGCATGAGTTTACCATACACACATCTCAGTAGATGTTTTCTTTTACCTTTCAAAGTGAGAGTTAAATCCTTAAAAGCTACCTCAATCACAGGCCTTGTTCGAACCTCACCTTCAGTGGCCATTGAAATAACTCCGGAGAAAGTCAAGTTCTTGTTTTTCTCTTGTTGAGCTTTCTCCTTCTCGATCTGACCATAAGCATACCTTAAAATCTGGCTTTGTGTATGTAAATTCTTGCCCTTTGGCATCTGCTTTTTAATATTTTTATCTCCAATTTGTAGGTTGAATCCTTCATTGCTATTTGGGTCATCCTCAAGGGAATTCAACATTTTAGTAAGGTTGGTAGGTTCCTTGTTTTGCGTGTTTGAAGCTGCAGATTGCTCATAGCCTGAAGAATTTTGCACTGATGGCAAAAACGTATCACCCATTCCACGTTTAGCTTGGCTACCAACCTTTAATGGATCTGATTTCGCTGATTTCTTTCGAGAAAAGGTTCGAGATAATTGCTCATGCAATCCTCCCTTACCTTTCTTAGCAATATCTTTTGCTATTTTCCATCGTTCCCTAGCCTGTACAGTTTCCCTTACCTGTCTAGCAGCAGCTTCTCTAGATTTAGCCTTTCTCCTTTCTCGAGTAACTAGAACTTGATCAGAACAATTATAAATGAAGATCAGGAGAGTGCTCAATGCAACCTACAAGGGGGAATGATACCAAATATGATAAACTGGACACGGTGAGAAGAGATTCTTGGAAAATATTTGACAATATGTCATGTTATTTCAGAGCATAGGCAAAAATATAAAGCAAGTAAACTTTGGGACATTTTTGTGCTGATTCCATGTTGCATTTCTTCACTGTGCTACAAGACAACCATAAGCTCCAATAATGTGTATGTAAAATGAAACACAAATGCTATGACCTTCAAGAATAATAACTCAAAACCCAACCATAGCAAAACCCTGATAGGAACATGACAAGAAAGTTGAATGAAAGTTTTCCATACTACTTAACCAAAGCAAAATGAAATAGAGAGAGAGCAAAGCGTGAACTTGTTCAATACCATAATAAATTCTACTTACAATGAGTAAAGCGCCATAAGCATGCATATTTTGGTTTGCTGTGTTTGGATTGCAGGAACTCAAGCTGGAGCATTCTGCAGAAACAAACAATATTGAGTAAGGTTTTGATTTAGTGCCCTCAATTCTCAAACAAAAATAGATCAAGAAAATAAGACAGTTAAATTCAATTACTGACAGATAATTTCCATGATCTAGCCCATTTATCATATCAACTTTGTAATGAGGTTCTCACCCCATTATGGAAAAAAAAATTTAAAATATTGTGAGGTTGGCTACTATATGAGAAACATTTACTTTTTTTCAGCAAAAGAATAAATGAATATAATGGTGGAGCCTTTGAGAGATACTCTAACCCTTGTATATAAAGTATTGTAGGCTATACAGCCTCCCTTGGCCTACTGATTACTGAAACAAAAGATATTCAAAACGCCTAATTTCAATTCCCAACTACAAACATATATCATATTGGCACTAGATTAACATCAGAAAAAACATAACAGGACACTGAAGATATCAAACAGCCACAAAATCATAGACAGTTTTGGAGCAAGTTCGTCAAAGGCCAACAACTGATCCTGTATCTTTGGCTTAAGCTACCTATCATATTATCTGTGTCTGAAGCATGTTGGTTTCTTGTTTTCTTTAGCTCTAAAATATGCCAGAGTGGTCCGGTACCTTCTTTTAGTCTGCTACAAGGTACCTCTTTTCATAACACTTGTAAATTTGGATCTAGCATAGCCTCGTTTGCATCATTTAACTCTGTTTTTCATCCTTGCGCTAAAAGATTGCTTGAAATTTCTCCACTATATGGAGAAACAATTCACCTTTAATTCCTTCTTTGTTTTGTCAAGTTTTTCTCGATATGACCCCTAGCAATTGGTCTATTTGCCTTGTAATCTACTCTCGTTTTGTTTACCAAGGCTTTTTCAAGACTTTTCCATCTATCCGTAAAATATTTAGGTCAAACTTATACCATCTTTTCTACAGTAGGCACCACCTCGATGTTCTCTCTAATGCTGCTTCCTAATCCTGTCTTATTTGGTTTATCCACTAATAATCCAATGCAACATTCTCCTTCATGCCACATTGAATTTATTCTCTTGTGGGCTTTTTACCATCCAACATGCAATTCTACAATGCATTGCAAGTATTATAACCCCAAAGCATTCGTCCATCACATTTGAATCTTACTTTTTGTCGCTCTATGACTTGATGGACTCCTATTTAATGACATAGTGATGGATAAATTAACCAAATAAGTTATACATATGTATATACAACAAAAAAACTCACTATTTTGGTGAGTAGAACCCTTCCTGCAATAATATCTGAAAGGAAAAAAAAATCTAATTAGTATGAATGCTCAATAGTCAGTACTAGGTTGGTTGTAATGGCCATGAAGACTAGTAGCTTGTAATAATGGAATTTTATTTAGATTGTATCACAAAAAGGGAAATTTAGATAAACTAAAACGGGCAAAATAAGGCATGGGATAAATCAATACCCACTATCACAAGAAACTTTACGTGTTGTAGTCGGGCAGTATGATCCTGGAGAACAAAAGATATCACTATTGTTCACCACGCCAGACCAAATGTCAGCACTGCCACAAGTATGATTTGTGTCTCCCTGAGGTATCTGGTAACTATATCTGAAAATTCATTATCAGTGTTGAAGCTTAGATAACATCACTTTCAGTGAAAAAGCTTAGAAAACAATGAAGAATTAACGTCAAGAGTGGAACTTACGGGTCACATACTCCAGTCTCATTATTCAGTTTTGCAAGTGGACAATAAGAACCTAGTGGGCAAGCTTCATAGAGAGGAAAATCAGAAAAGTTAAAAAAAAAATAACTGAGCAACTGATTTTATTCATAAAAGATAATCCAAATTTTAACAAGTTGGTTCTTCTCATGCTGCATATATGAATATTCTGATGGTCGGTTTCTTGATACTATGAGGTTACTCTATGGCAAGTTTGCAAACCAGGAGTATTAGGAAAGTATTTACACATGAAATCATTTAGGGGTGTTATTCTGCAATTTTTTAGCAACAAAATATAATCCAACATGGATGCTAAATTAATTAATCCAGGTTTCATATTGTAATCTTGAAGAGATTCAATAACTCTAACCAACAAGAATACTCAATAATTAACACAATTTCATCCAACATTGCCAAGTAATGGTAAAAATTTTAGAGGTATGACATACTTACGTATCATGCAAGTCAATCCTTGAGGGCAGAAAAACCCCTCACAACAAGGCTGACAGTTCATGGTTCTAAAGGGAATGTCCTTTACGTCCCTTTTCAGGTCAAAATTTGTGTCAGCACTACAACTCCATCCAGGTTCACAACCAGAAACCCACGAGGTCAAGTTGCAATTCTTGTTAGGTTTTACGTAATTGCTAGATGTTGCCCCTTGTTCCAGGAAACCATGGAAGTAGTACCTTATTTCAGCCACGGTACATATTCTATCTCTGAAATCTCCTGTCAATTAAATCACGTTACGCACTTGCATAAAATAAATTACATGAAAAGAACAAAGCAAATTTCATCCTTTAAATTGAAATGGCTCAATTAGGACACAAGTTTGTTCCTTGTTGCCTCCATTATAAAACTTGAATTTTAGCAATAGTAAGTAGACTTAAGCCTTTGTTATGCTTCAAATCCCATGCACTTTTTTGCATGAACAAACACACCAAATGTAAATCATTTGTAAGGCTTCTCGTAACAGTTTGAGCTTTTAAGACTAGACTTCAATATATACTACAATGCGAACAAGAGAGCTGATACCTTTTTTCTTAACACAAGAATCCACGAAATCCAACCTTCCTTTAAAATCAAATGCTTCCTCCCAATCTTTATGCCTGAAATGCCAACAGTACTGTCAACAAGGAATCACAAAAACTTCATCGCAACAGATGTGTTATCTCCTCTTAGATACTCCTAACATTCATCTTACATATCTTTTTACTATCGGCTTTTATATTCCTACAACAGCGGTTAAAGATATACAATGTTTACAATAACCAATGCTAACTTTTCAAACATTAACATGGCAGAGTTGTCTCATGCTATAATTTGAACATATTTCATAAGTACCTTTATTTCGGTGAAAAAAATGTGGTAAAATTGAAAGACACCTCCAATACTACCAAGCAAGACACAAATGACATGTTGATTGATTCGCCTAAAAAATCACTGCATAAGCTTACACCATAAACATAACCATAATCATAACTACTCAACAAGTCCTTAGGTGTCAAGGAATTTCCCTCAACAGGGTTGCCTTTCATGTGAGATTTTAGCCGGGCCAAGGGAACTTAACCCTCCTTTTAAGATTTGTTTTATCTCGAACAGTTTTTATCTTAATTAACCTAACATTAACTTTGAGGTTAAGCCTTCAAGTAGTAGTAAAGTTGCGCAGTGGTAACCCACTATTGATCATGGGTTTGAATCAAGATGCAGTCTTTTCATACAAGGTTACGAGCATTAACCCTCCCCATTTCCTCGCACGGCAAGGAGCTTCTGGCATTGGCATGCTTAGTTAATCTAACATTAATTCCATGTGGGCATAGTATGCATGCATGCATGCATGCTTGGTTACTACATGGTCAATAACTAGAAGGAGCATGAAGGAGTATAGGAGGAAGCAATGATAGAAAAGGAGTGACTCACACATCCTTGATGCAGAAACCTAAACCTGCTTGAATGTCCTTGTTTAACAGAATAGCGAGGTTTTCAAGCTCCTTGTATATCTCTTCAGTGTAAAAGGATGGCGCGAAAGTGTTATCGGCGCATTGAAGCCGAGGCAAGAAAGGGATCAACAGCAAAAGGAAAGAGAGGGAAGAAGCATGGTTCCTCATTGGCGTAGAGTGGAGGAGGATGAAGGCAGCACGCTATGGAGAAAAGCATGCCATGGATGAGAGGAAGAAGGAGAGGAGGGAAAGGTGAAAGGTTTGCTCATTGAGGGAAAGGTGAAAGGACGTGGTTTTGGATTGAAGAAATGGCCGAGAGCATTGGGTGGCTAGATTCAAGCATGTACATTCTTTCCATATTCTCTCTCTTTTCTCCATCGTTTGGTTTTGGCCTTTCAGCTAAAACACTTTCCATACACTTTCTTATGCATATTTTTTACTCCATTTTAGTATTAATTTCTTCAATATATATATGTCATTAGATATCTTTAAATAATAGTATACTTTAGTCAAGCATTCTAGCAGTAATATAAATGTGGGTGATAAAAAGAAAAAGAAAAACTGTAACTCACTTCTAATTTTAGTTATTATAGATTAAAATGTACACCTAATATAAATAATTAATTATTAATTAATTATAAGTATTACTCGGCTTGTTATCTCAGGTTAAATTTTGACTTTGAGAGAATTAGATATAAACTTTCATTGTTTATTTTATAACCTTTAAATATGGTACCTTATTTTCTTTGTTTGAAAAAGTATTTAATTGAACTTCATAGTTTTATTTTATAACTAATTAAAATAAAAAAATACTAATCCAAGTTAAGTGTAAGTTTTGTTTAAATTATTTTGAAAGATATTTTTGTAACATTTTTAAAATATTTTTTCCTTAAATATTACACTAACTTTTTCTATTTTTTTTTAAATTACTATGATTTTTTTTACCTAGGTTTATTGATAAGTGCCAAATTTCGGTATTCTTAGACATGAGAATACCGGAATTTGTGAGAGTTTAAGTATTCTTAAGGAAATATTTAACCCCAAATATAGAGTTTTTGGAATCGCATGTAAAAACT
>Ga0099824_1008218_pt1 | contig 13440 bp, 7 predicted proteins | sample SiratrowhiteBW_FD_76837 | JGI IMG/M metagenome (GOLD analysis project Ga0099824, IMG submission 76837) | Root nodule microbial communities of legume samples collected from California, USA - Siratro white BW | ecosystem: Host-associated > Plants > Roots > Nodule | place: USA: California... | reverse complement strand
AAAACAAAAATAATATATATATATATATATATATATATATATATATATATATATATATATATATATATATATATATATATAAACCCTAAAAGATTATCATGTTGAAATTTTGACTAAGGGTTAAAGTGAATTAAGTATAAGATGTGGTTATCTTTCGTGTATATAAGATTGTAGTTCAATTCAATAATAGATCGTGTAAGATATAAATGTTTCGTTTGTCATATGATATAACATTGTATTGTCGTATTTTAGTCTTACAAAGCATACACACGGTTATACCATAATTGCATATAAATATTTATTCTATGTTGGAAGGAATGGTTACTGCTTATGTTTGTCAAAGAGATGCATTGGCAAATGACAGGTCACATCAAGAGGTTTATTGGATAAGGAGTTAAAGTTGTTTTTCTTCATCAAATCTCTTAGTCAGGCATTGTCAACTCTAGAAGGATTATTTACATCGCATGACACTCCACTTTAGACAAACTCAAAGCACTACAAGAAAAAGTTAAATTATCTACGAAATTTTATCGACGGAACTTTATCCATCGGTAAAATATCATTATCGATGATTTTATCAACAGATATCATCCGTCGCTAAATTTATCGACGAATATCATTCGTCCCTAAATTTATCGACGGATTTATAGATAGATTTATCCAAAAAAAGTCGATAATTATTGACGGATTCAGAAATCTGTCGGTAATTACCGACGGGCTTAGAAATCCGTTGCTAAATTTACATACAATCAATTTATCGATGGATTTTGTGTGTTTTCGATGGATTTTTCTTGTCAGTAATTTTTATTTTTTTGGTAGTGAAGAAAGGTTGCCCAAGTGTTAGAACATTACACGACCTAATGCCTCATTAAACGGTTTAACCAACATTAGATGGTCTTATATACACACAAGAAGTCTAAGGGATTTTAATGATAACAAACACTTTAAGTTATGAAGTGTTGACAAAAAAAAATTATTTCATGTGCAGTAAAATGGCAGTTTAATGCGTTAGACGGTTGCAGAATGTTCAATGCGTTATATGGTCTTACATTGGTCAACACACATTAGACAATGTGGTCATCATAAACGTGTTAGACAATCCATTAATGTTTAATGTGTTAGACGGTCTAGAATGTTTAATATATTAGACGATGCAACAATGCTTAATTTATTAGATGGTTCTTCCATGCATTTGACGACCTCTCAGGCAACGTGTATCAATGCTTATGTTTCCCATTAACAAGTGATCTTTATTGATTAAATGTTTTCCATCAACATTGATTAAATGTTTTTGAAATCAAATATTTCATATATGCTAATAAATGTCAAAAGATATACAAGTTTGGAAAGGTTTCGAGACCTAGCATTCAAAAACAATATCTGATAAAGAAAGTCTTCAAATATTCTATTTGATTTATATGCTTTTGTTATGAGCTATTTGATTTTCTTTTGAATTATTTCTATTAACCGATTTGATCATGAAGTGTAGAATTAATTTTAGATTAGAAAATTTCATACAAAGCACCTGTAGCAAAAAATATGAAGTTCTGTTGAAACAAGATTTTTTTAAACATCAGCTCATGTTGTTCCAAGATTTCAAATGGCCTTCTTTACGGAGTTATATAAATAACATCAAGTCGAAGATCAAGAGACAACAAGGAAAAAAATATAAGATACGAGAAATGCAGTTTGAGATAGAAAAAACGAAGTTGAACAAAGTGTTTTTGTATGTGTTGTTTTAGAGTGTTTAATCTTTGGGTTTTTGTGCGAAACACTTTGTAATGCTTTATAATTGTGAACCAAACCCTTATGAGCTTTAGTTGTGTTATTTTTTAAGAGTTTTCTTTCATATCTTGAGTGGTCTTAGTCTCAAGGGAAAATTAGGTCTGATATAACTTGAAATGATTTATGTACTCGTATAACCTAGAGAGGTTTGTGTACTCGTGATAACCTAGAGAGGTTTATATACACATTGTAATCTTTTATTGATTAATGAAACCTCTTAACCAATTTGCTTGAGAGAGAATTAGACGTAGCTCAAGAGTTTGGGTGTACCAGTATAAAATGTGGTGTGTATTGCTTTTCTTTTTCGTGTTAAACAATCTAGTTGTTTGTTTTGTTTCATTGCAAATTGAGTTTGTATTATGAAATGGAGAGATGAACAAAAAAGAATAAAAGATATAAGAATGAAAAGATTGTCTCTATTTTCTATTGAGAACAAAAGTAGATGGGTAAATATATACAAAAAATGTATCCATTCTAGGCATAGCTAAACTAAAGAGAAAGAACCAAATAAAAATATTACAATCTGATTCTGCCATAAAAGATAAAATAAAAAAATTGATGATAATTTAATTCTGGTATAAAAAATAACATAATTGATATTAGTTTCCTTCTAGAACTTTGTATCCATATCCTTTGAAACTCTCCGTAAGCTGAGGAGCAAATATTGATGAGATCAAACTTGGAACAAATGTTCTTGAAAGATTGAGGACTTAAGTATAAATGTCAGCCAATTGCTCTATGGTGGAAATGAGAAACATATGGATGAGACCCTTCTTCAATTTTTCTCTGACAATGTGACAATCTATTTCTATGTGTTTTGTACGTCATGATACATTGGATTTGCTGCAATATATCTTGCTGAGTTATTGTCACAGTATAAAAGAGATGATTTCTCAAAAGGGACTTTAAATCTTGAAGAAAATAAACTTGTCATTGAATTTCACATGTAACAATGTTCATTGCTTTGTATTCAACTTCACAAGAAGTCTTTGATATTGTTCCTTGCTTCTTTGATTCCTAGGATATAAGGAAATTCTCAAGATACTCACTAAAATCAGTTATTGATTGCCTTAAATCACTGCAGGTGCCCTAATCACTATCACAAAAGGCTTTTAGATGGGTAGAAGTGCTGGAAGAGAAAAATAAGCCAAGATTTGAAATTTCTTTGATATATCTTAGAATTCTAATTACTACATTATAATGAGTAATTGTAGGCTTATCAAGAAACTGAAAAAGTTGTTGAACATAAAATGTTATGTCATATTAGGTATTAGTAAGATACATAAGTCTTACAATCAACCTTCTACAGGCTTGAACATCTGTGAAAGACACACTTCTAGTAGAAGACAATTAATAAAATTATCAATAAGAGTGATTGTAGGTTTGCAGGCTAAAACATCTACATCTATTAACAATCCTAGTGTATATTTCATTTGATTCATCATTATTTCTTTTCTTACTTCTTGCTACTTCAAGACCAAGAAAATATCTTAGATCCCCAATATCATTGGTCTTGAATGTCTTATTCAAAGCTTATTTGGCTTGATTAATCTCTTCTTTATCATTTTCTGTCAAGATTATGTCATTCACATATACCAATAATTATGCAAAAGATCCTTTGGAAGAATTAATGAGCAAGGAATGATCATTCATAGACTGAGTATATCCCATAAAAATAAAAATGATGACAATTTAGCAAACCACTCATTGTTGGCTTTCTTAAATCCATATAAAGTCTTTTTTAAATTACAAACTTGTCTTGATTAAATAGAAGTCAATTCAGGAGGAGCAACCATGTATACATCTTCTTTTAACTCTCTATGTAAAAAGGTATTGTTTATGTCTAATTATTTCAATTTCCAGTTATAGATAGAAGCTAGACAAAGAAACAACCTTATAGTAGTCATCTTTGTTACTAGAGAGTTTTAAGGTAGTAAAATGCCTTCTGTTTATGTGTATCCCTTTGCCACTAACCTTGCTTTATACCTTTCAACAATCTCATCAGCCTTATATTTTATTTTGAATATCCATTTGCAACCTATAACAGTTTTGTACTTAGGTAGAAAAGTAGTCTCCCCCATGTTTGATTTGACTCTAAAGTAAATATTTCACACTGTATAACCTTTCTCCAACAGTTATGGTTCACAACTTCAAAATAAGTGTTTGATTCAACATGTGAAGAGAGAGACATAACAAAATATGTGTAAGAAGGTGATAATTTATTATAAGACAATAGAATTCAAATGATATCTAACTCTTGAAGATGTATTAGAAACATTGAGATTACAATGACAATCCTAAGAATACTCAGGTGGTGTTTTTGTTCTGGTACTCATTCAAATTGATTGTTTTGTTTCATTATCTTCATTGAAGCTTTGGTCTCTATAGGAACAAACTTCTTCTACAATCTATGTCTGATTCATGGTCATTATCAACATTATCACAGTGTGCAAAAATGACTTGTTATGGCTGACTCGAAACATGTTGATCTTCTGATTCATGGTCATTATTACTGTTATTTTCAACATTATAAGAGGATGTAAAAAATGACTTGTGATGTTGACTAAAAGCTGGTTGATCTTCAAAGAAAGACTTTGATTATGAATGTTAGGACTGTAAGTTTCATTGCTAGTATCCTTAACCCTTTGATATGAGAAAACATGTTCATAGAAGACAATATTCCTATATACAAAAAATTCTCTAGATTGACTATTCAACAAAATATATCCTTTTGTCCCCCTTTAAAACCAATAAAAACACATTTCGATGTCCTTATATCAAATTTTCTTTTATTTGTTGATAAAGTGCTAGCATAACATAAAGATCCAAACACCTTTAATTGATTAAAATATGGTAAAATTTTGTAAATGAGGAGAAAAATAATTTAAAATACGTGTGGGAAACATGCACAACATGTATCACATAATATGACTAATAAATTTTGGATAAATGAGATTCTATTATGAGAGCTCTTGCAACGTTTAATAAATAACCATGTTTCCTTTCAATTATACTATTTTGTTGTGGAGTATTAACACATGACATTTGATGTATTATTTCCTTGTTGACAAAGAAATTAGTCATGAAAAATTAAGTACCATTATCACTTCTTATTATTTTTATTGTTATCTCAAATTGTGTTCAAATAAAAACAACAAATTTTTCCAAGTTCTTGACAGCTTCAAATTTTTGTTTTAAAGAAAAAATTCATGTGTACCTTGAATACTCATTAACTATGGTCAAGAAATATTTATGATTTTGAATTCTTAATATTGAATATGGTCCCCACAAATCAACATGAATCAAATCAAAATATTTTCTAGATTTAGATGTACAAATAGGAAAGGAAAGACCTTTTTGTTTTTGCAAATGACAAACATCACAAACAAAAGATTTGTTATGTTTAACAAAAGAAAATTTATTCTTGCATTTTTTTGAAACATGTCCAAACCGAAAATTTCACTAACAGTAAAATTGACAATATTGGTTATATGTGAAGATTTGATAGGTTTGATTTTAAGTTTTTGATAAGAAGGGACCCTGAGTATATAAATTCGATCTTGCATCTCTACTGAACCAATCAATTTCAAGGAGTTCTTATCCTGAATGTGACAATCATTAGAGTCAAATGTAATAACACAATATAAATTATTAAATTAATTTGCTTCTAAAAGAAAATTAAAAGGGAAGTTAGGAATATAAAGAACATTATCTATGACATGATTTTGATTGAGAAAAATACTTCCAAAATAATTGGTAATGACTTTTTCCATGTGGTAATTTGATACTTTGATGAGATGAAGTGAAATGTGTCAATGATGAACAAATGTGGTCAGTAACACTACTGTCAAGAATCCAATAACTAAAAGAAGAAAGAAATTTGTTACCAATGTGTGTTCATGTTAGAAGGAATACACAAATTTGATTAGAAGCATTGCCATTGGATTTAGACTGTTGTAAGAAGAGATAACAATGTTTAATATTGCTCAAGAGTAAAACCAATTTGCTGAGAATGCACTTTTAACTTTGAACCTTCATGATTATGCTCATTATTATTAGAATATGCATTCTAATTTTTAAATTTGAACTGAGGTGGAAAACCTTGCTTTCTATAACATGTATCAATCGTATGCCCTGCCTTTCCACAATTATTGCAAACTTTAGAAGTATTTTGTGTTCCATAACTTCTTCTGCTAGTAATAATAATTGCTTTTGATTGATCGTCTCTCTTGTCGTGTAATGAGAGAACAAACCTTATTCAAGGATGACAAGAGGTCTCGTAAGAAATCAACAATTTCAGCCATGATTGGAAGTAGCGATCAGAGCTCCAAAATGAGTGTTTTAATATCATATTATGAAATGGAAAGATGAACATAAAAGAATAAAATATATGAAAATGAAAATATTCTCTTTATTTTTCTATTGAGAACAAAAGAAAGGTTAAGTATATACTAGCAGTATATCCATCTTATGTTTAGCTAAAGAGAGAGAAAACAAATAAAATATTACGATATGATCTTTGTCATAAAAGAAAAATAATTGAATTAGTGACAATTTAATCTTGCCATAAAGATAAAATAACATAATTGATATTAGATTTCTTATAAAAATTTCTTATCCATATTCTTTTAAATACTTTAATCAACTCCCTTCTTAGAGCCAATTGTTCCTACACTAAAAAGAAAAAAAAAAAACACTTATTATTGTATGAAATGTTTTTAATACATCATTTAATATCAAATTCATTACACAAAAGAAATGTATTCAAAAAGAGTGCTGCTCACCATTCAAAAACAATCTTAAAGCAACTACTTTCTTCTCAACCTGTATTGTATTAAAACTCTACTTAAATCTTTGCAACGACCATCAATTAATTACTTAATATATAAAACTATTATCACGTTCCTAATTAGATAATATTTACTAAAAAATTATAAAAACAATAATTAAAATCACAGTTTAATTCTTCCTTCTTATATATATTTTTTCTGTTTTTCACTATAAATATAAATTTGTAGATAGACTAATATAAAAAACTAGTGTTGGAAAACATTTGTATCCATATATTTTTTAATTTATACAATGCATTTTTATATAATTTCAAAATTTCAAAAGTGTGATTTAAAACTATATATATATATATATGTATATATATATATATATATATATATATATATTAGTTATTTTAAGTAAGAAAGAAACATATTTATATTTGAGGAGAAAAATTGTGTAGCTATATATTTTATTAAATAAAAAATATTTATATTTATTAAAAAATAAAATTATTTATTTGAAAAGTACAATGAAGTACTTGAAAAAATACCTCATGATATAAATTATTAAAGAATAACATTGTTTAATAAAACGGATTAAGATTGTTCATACATAACCAATCCAAAAAAAACAAAGTGCAGATAGACTAAAACTATTTTTCCTTTGAATTCTTTGGATCTAATTTTTTTAATAAACGGTTTGGAATCGATTTCAAATTGAAAAATAAAGAATTCAACCGTTTATTATAATGAAATATAATATTATATATTCAAAATTAATTAGTAATTAAGAAACTCATACAAGTATGTCTCTTGAATGTTGTGATATTATTATATTTTACTTATAATATATATTTATATGATAATAAATTTGTATTATAATTTTCAACTATAGTATTATATAGTTTATTTATGAATATGGAAGTTAAAATTATAAATAGAACTACAATCACATAAAAAACTCATAATTTATCTTTTTATTTAAAATTTTTATCATAGAATATTTAACAATTCTTTTATAAGCAAAGTTTTACAATTTTTGTGTAAAAATATTTTATATTATATTTTGTAAATATTTTACAATTTTATATTAACTACACAAATTAATTTAAACTGAAATATAAAATATTATTATTTTTTATTTAAATTTTATAGTAAATTAAAACTTAATTGCATTTAATTTTTATATTTCATTTGAGTGATTGTGGACAAACATCAACAATTTTGAGATTTAGAATTTTTTTTGAGTTAAGAGAGGTGTAGGAAGAAATACAAACGGTGCAGGAAGTATGAACCCAATACGGAATAAGAAAGCCCATAACCTGAGCGCGCGTCTGAACCAAATAGCAGAAGCGGATAACGGCAGGTTTTTCTCCTTCTCTCTCCCTTTCATTTCTCTATCACTCTCTTCCGCTCTCACTCTCACCACTCTCTCACTCTGAGAAGCAACAGCTTCACCTCGCTCCACAATCCAAAACCCTAACAACGAAAGAATAATAGTAATAAGAAGATGCTAGCATGTCCTAGCAGCTCCCTCCATGGCCTCGCCACGCTGCAACGCCATTCTCAACCATCTCACTTTCTCCTCTCCAATTCTCTCTTCTTCCCTCCCTCCCCTCGCCTTGCCGCTTCCCGCAAATGCAACTTCCGCTCGCTTCTTTCTGGCAGGAGTAGCCGCCGCTCCGCGGTCAGAGCATCCGCGAGCTCGCCGGAGGTTTCGGAGTCTGTCGTCGGCGACGGCGGCCTACTGCAACCGTATTCCGTGAAGATTCCCGTTGGTGATAGATATGTGAGTTTGGTTGCTTGAATTTCTTTCTGTTTTTGCGTTGTGGAGAAGTGTTTGGCTTGTTTTGGTTGGGGATTGGGTTGTGGAGTTGGAGGTTTGAATTCTTTTTCATTAATTCGAATGTACTTGACAGATTGAAATTTGATTGTTTGGTCTTGTAAGAGAGTGTTTTGCTTTGACTGTTGACTGAAATTCGAAAATGTTTCTAATAGCATAGTGACCTACAGGATTTAACTTTTGGATATATTTATAGTCAGGTAAATAAAGGGAGGAGTCGTCGGGTACTAATTGCTGAAGACATTTCCACCCAAAATACCTATTATCATTTCTCTATCTATATGTGTGTTCATATATATGTGTGTGTGTGAGTATGAGCGTGTATTAAAATAAAGTAGAAATATTTTAGAAGTTTTAATTTCTTTCAGCTTAAAGCGATGACATGAGAGAGAAGCTAATTTTTTAAAGCCTCTTCACCTGACGTTTCTTTTATTAAAAGATACTTTTACTTTTCTTTTGTAAAAGTTAAGTTAATTAATTTGTTAAGAGCATTGTGTTTGGCCTTGCTTCTTCTTTCACGGAGAAGAGAAGTCCAAAACCAGATGGGCAAACACTACGTAGAATTATTTATGCTTCCTTCTTCTGTCTCTTTGAAAGGTTATCAATATACTCGATAGTTTTGCATCTTTTCTTGTAAATGATTTATTGCCATTTTAATGTTGTTTAGGTCTGATTGAAAGTATAAAGAGCCAAAGTTATCAAACATATTTATGCTTTGACTTGTCAGGCTAATTTTTGAGCCATGAATCATAATCTGTATCGAATGTAAGATTCAGAAGCAATGAAAAAAACTTCAAATATATAATATTGGATCATATATACTGTTGCATTTAACAGATAACACAACTAAACCACAAGTCTCGTGAAACTATATTATTAGTTATATTTGAGTTTGTGAAGCATTTATTTTTTAGAAGAGTGGAAATGAAGCAATGGAACAGACAAACAGTACATGCATTGAGTGAATAAGTAGCAAATAAAGTAGTGAAATAATCAAATAGGGTAAATTTAGAAGTTATCCTTCAATTCCTTTTTTAATGATTTAAGCTTATACGATTTCACTTTCTTTCAAGAGAATTAGTGAAAGAAAAGTAAAAGAAGAAAAAAAAAATTACGAGTAGTTTAATTATGTGATTCTTATTGATAATGCGATGTTCCAGTGATTCACTTGTATGTAAGATCCAAAGTCATCTCATCTGAGGTTCATCTTATGATATGAATCAATATCTAGCTGAATTGCATTGAATCATGGATAGTAATATTCTAATAGCTATGCTAAGAGAGTTTTACAGTGGAAAATTTAAGAAGGATTGCAGGCTATTTCTTTGTGTAACCATGGGAAGGTGAAACAGTCTTGGGTTTAATTGTTGTTGCCTTAATATATTGCCCTTAAGTTAACAGCTAGGAGTTTTCCCTTGGAACCTTGCTCCCTATGGCATACTTAAGAGTAAGGACTGGCGGGAAAGCAGGTAAGAATTGAGTGAGGTAGAAAGGTTTGGATGGGCTGGGTGAAATATTCAGTTCTGCTGCAAAATCTCCGTTGTTATCCTGTTGTTTTATTGTGTATTTTGGTTTTGATCACGACTTGTGCCCTAATCTTCTGTTTTTGTAAGTTTGGTTTAATAAAAGAAAAGCTTCTGAACTCAATCTCATTAGTACTTAATTTAATTGGTTTGGAATGTTTGTTGATTAACATGTGAATCACCCCTAATTTTGGGTTATCGACTAGGTGACTGTTGCAATAAGCTTTCTTGGGTCTATGGAAGTGACTATGCCTTTTTGTAGCTCTAATATTGTTTCTATTTCTTTGCATGGTTTTATATCCTTGAATGCTTAGTTTTTTTTTGTTAAATGATAAATCTTCATTTTATTTTTATGTTACATTATTTTGTATCTATGGTGTTGTTGTAATATCCTAAAATATCTTTATAGAATAGCATCCAATAGTAGTTTGATTTACATATTAGGTTTTGTGACATTCTACAGATTCTGGTTGAGACTGGTCATATAGGAAGACAAGCAAGTGGCTCTGTTACAGTTACAGATGGAGAGACTGTAAGTTCCCATATTTCTTCTAGTAATTAGTTTATCCATGATTGTCAACATGATTACGTGGATCAAAAGTGTGTTAAAAGGAAAGAAAATTAATTCCTAACTGTAATCATATCTTAGGGTGCATTATGTTCTCAATTGTGTTAAAGGAAAAGAAAATTGATCATTATGTTCTCAATCATGTTTGTTTGTTTTAATAAACAAACAAGCTCTAGCTTGACGTTAAGCTCAATCATATATATGAGTTAAGCTAAAGCTTGATATTAAAAGCTCATGAAAAGGGGTGGAACTACTTGTATTTTGTGGGTGGTGATGGCCTATGAAGTATGGACATCAATACAAAGATACAACTAAATTAAAAAATATGACACAAGACACAATATATGTGTGTGTGTATTTATATGATTATAAGTCTATTAAAATGTGCTAATCAGTTATGGAAAAGTTCTACAAAAGAAAAATTTATGCAAACTATCATGTTTGGTCATCCTCATTGAAAAATATAACTTCTAAGTATGATTCATTAATAGATAAGCTAGCAATCTTGAGAATCCCATTATCATCCAATGAAAAGTTATCTTCTGCAATATCTCACAATTTAATTGTCTCTTCATTGTATTTTGATGAGTTTCTAGATGAAGATTGCTATGAACAATTACTAGATCCTTTGCATTTTGATCAATTATCTTATTTCGTTTTAAGAAGTGTAAAAAGGAGTAGGTACTTAATTTCTTACACTACAAGAAGAACATGTCCAAATAACTTAAGTGTTATCTTTTGAAATATTGGTGTGTGAGTTTTATGAATAATCCATTATGATTTTGAATCCATTTCACCTTTATCCCCACAAGAGTCAACATTGGCAAAACTTTCCCTTCTATCTGGAAAGTTTGCAAATTCTATATATACTTGTCTCCTTACAAGTACATAATCAAAGTACCTTTCTAAACATTTCTTCCTTTCATGAGTAAGTTCCATTGCTTGTTATGGGAGAAGTTTTTTTAATCTTCACTTAGCCATTCATGATTATAATATCTACCACATTAAAAATATATAAACAAAAATTAATATAATTCTTAAGATGTTATAATATCTACCACATTAAAAATATATAAACAAAAATTAATATAATTCTTAAGATACGAGTTTGTCTAAATCAACCTTACAAAACAAGCTTGTAAGGTGAGGTTTGTACTGTACTTAAATATTCTAATTTTGCCTTATCTTTACTCAGAAATGCACGTCTCAAACGTGAGACTAGATAATTGTAGGTGATTCGATAATAGGTGACATGATAGACCGAAGAAACCTTCCCAAGATAGAATTTTAATGACTCTAATACCATATCATGAAATGGGTTATGCCTATCTCAACCTTACAAAACCAACTTGTAAGGTGAGGTTTGCATCCCACTTATGTGTATTATAATTTGGCCTAATCCCTAGTTATTGTGCGATCTTCAACAATAATATTATAAGTAAAAATGTACATAGAAAAATATAATCATAAATTAATTTAAGAATATAATTTATTACCTCAATGAAGAGATTGCTACTCTTAATCTAACGATCAATTAAGGATAATAGTCAGTTTAGTACAACAAGTATTGACATTTCATTTTTAGTTCAATAAGAAAAGAACTAGTCTTAGTACAACACCTTTAATTCTAGTAGTTTTATTTGAACTCTCTTAATGGTTAATATAATTAAGCATGTGTTTGGTCTTTAATAATGGTCACATGTGTTTATTAAAGGAAAAATTAATTTTAACATGCAATTAACCTTAAAGGAGTCACTAAACAATTTAATTTTACAAAGCAAAAAGCAAATAGTAAAAGGTTTATTTCAAGGTTAATTGCATATTAATGTTAATTTTACCTTAGTAAACACATGTGACACCAAACACATGTTGAATTACCTCAACTATTAACGAATTCAAACAAAATTAACGGAATTATAGTTTTTGTACCAAGATTGTAATTTTTTTCTTATTATATTAAAACAAAATATGCGAATGCTTGTACTAAATCGACTATTTACCCATCAATTATATTGAGTTTAATACTTCACAAAAGGGTTAATGCTCAATTTTTGTCTTCCTTTCATGTTAGTATATGACCTTTCTCACATTTTCAATCATTGAATCCCACATTACTTATACCAAGTGAAGATAAAACTATATTCATATATGTTTTCCTGAGAACATCATAAATAGGGGAAGTGAATGCAAGTGTATAATTAACATTCGTCTATCAATCATTAGCGAATAAAGTTTCTTTCTCAAATTGTTCTATATCCACATTATTCTCTTTATTAGAATACCATTCATCACTAATAACCATATCCTGAAGTCCTTTCTTCAAACTTCTATACCTCTTTGTTAAAGCAACAAAAACCAACTTGAAGGAGTTGAAGTTATTGAACATTGATAATCTTATAGTGTCCCATAAATTAAGTTTTCAATATAGGTAGCATCATCTGCAATTTGTGTGATCCAAGAACATTGTAAGCTAGTATTATTATTTCTTTCAGTATTTTTGATTTTACAAATATTTTTCAATGAAAGATTTAAGGTGTGTACTACACAAGGAGTCTAATAGATTGAAGAAAATTCTAATTAAGGTTTTAATATAGGTAGTATCATTTGCAATTTGTGATATCCAAGAACATTATATTTTAGTATCATTATTTCTTTAGTATTTTTGGCTACACAAATAGTTCTCTGACATTGTCATATATTTTGAGTCGTGTCTTGTCTCGTCTCTTCAAAGAGGTGAGTGTTGTTTTGCCATCCACTACGTCGTCTCTTTCTAATTTTTCCTATTATATTTTTGTCTGCTATTAGTTTCTTTTTTCATTTTAATACTAGTAGATTCTTTTTTTTTTTTTTTTTTTTTTTTTTTTTTTTTTTTTTTTTTTTTTTTTTTTTTTTTTTTTTTTTTTTTTTTTTTTTTTTTTTTTTTTTTTTTTTTTTTTTTTTTTTTTTTTT
>Ga0099824_1008217_pt1 | contig 13445 bp, 15 predicted proteins | sample SiratrowhiteBW_FD_76837 | JGI IMG/M metagenome (GOLD analysis project Ga0099824, IMG submission 76837) | Root nodule microbial communities of legume samples collected from California, USA - Siratro white BW | ecosystem: Host-associated > Plants > Roots > Nodule | place: USA: California... | reverse complement strand
GAAACAGAGACATTGTTGTTAGTGGTGAGTCGCCTAACAGAAATTAAATTTTTAATAATATTCGGGGCATGTAGGACATTGTTTAAGTGTAGAGGTTTGTAAGGGGTGGCTATTTGTGTGTGTCCGGTGCCGTGAATTGGAATACTATGGCCATTACCAACAATGACTTTCTGATGTGAATTACTTAAAGGAAGATAAGACGAGAGATTACCTTGGGATGCTGATGTGTGAGTTGATGCACCAGTATCCATGTTCCACGGATCGTCAGGAGTCTAGAGAGACATGGTGTGCATAGCTGCCTCGATGTCTGTCGGTGTCTGAGATGTAATAGTAGTATATGCCTGAGGACGCTGTCCTAGGATGCCTGGCTGCTTCAGAGGACCGGTAGGGCATGTCCACTGAGATGTGGGATACGGGCACGGAGGCATGGTCCATGGGGGTGGAGACGAACCCCATTGTTGTCAGGCTGGATACTAGTGTTGTTGCTTCCAAGGAGGAGAGGACCATGATGGAGGAGTATTGGAAGCGCCAGACCGAGATGCACTGCGGTTACCACGCCTACTCTGCGGCCTTGGCTGCCACGAGGGCGAGAGCGGTTGCCAGAGCGACGAGTGTTCTGCTGAGAGGTGTCGGGAGAGGGTTGTTGCTGAGTGGTGTGCAAGACAGTATGAGAGCCCGTGCTTGTCATTTTAGTCATACCTGCTTCTTCCAAAGTAAGCATAGAGCGAGCCTGATAAAAGGCTGGTAGAGGATTACTATGTCGAATCAAGGTTGCAACGCTGCGGTAAGCTTCTGAAAGACCAGATATTAGTTGAAGGACCAGACGGTGGTTGTTTACAGGAGAGCCGACATTCCTCAACTGGTCTGAGAGCATCTTGAGGCGCTGACAGTAGGCAGATACATTGGCGAAATCCTCCATACGAGTGTTAGAGAATTCTTGTTCAAGAGTGACAGCACGAGCGTTCTGATTGTCCCGGAAAATGTCTGCCAAACGGTTCCAAGCTGCTGCTGCAGTGGAATCAGGTTCCAGAATGGTCGTCAGCAGATCAGTAGAGATGGTGGAATAGATCCACTGAAGGACGGTGGCATCAAGAGTGATCCATTTTCATAGTCAGCGCTAGTAGGAGCCGGCAGTGGTGTTGTTGTGAATGGAACGATGTGATGCAAGACGCGATGGGAGCGAGCATGGATGCGGAAAAGCTCGGCCCAGGTTCCGTATTGATCTTTTTCCATCTCAAGAATAATAGGAATGTTGTTCCTAATATTGGAGACAGCAAGAGCGGGATGAAAATCAGATTTCTTCATCTTGGGTGGGGAAGTTTCGTTTGAAGGAGAAGAATCAGAGTCAGACATGAATGCGGAAAAGAACGAGACGAGGAAGAGAGGTGTGGCGGCGCGGAATGATCGCAGCGCGGTGAGGTCACCGGAAACGGGTTCAGACGATCGTAGGAGGAGGGACGATCGGAACGACGCGGATGTGCAGGGACGGCGTTGGCTCGTTTGCTGCGCGGGTTGCGGTGTTTAGAGAGGGATCAGTTTTAAGGCTGATACCATGTAAGAGAATGGAATCCTGTGTCTCTTCTCATTCATGTGCATATCATATATACAACTATTGTGTAACGGTCAATCAACTATCTAATTATCATACAGCCTAATTACAAGCCTAATTACAAGGGATTAATTATAAGCAATAATGACAAAATATTATATTCTTAATATTCTATTCTATCAAAACAGTTGGGTACAAAGAGGAGAGAATGAAGGAGATCTTCTAACCTATGTAAGTAATCATTGTTCTTGACTTGTTTTCCTTGTACTTATACTTAGGTTCAACAGGTTACTCATGGAACTGTAAACTTTAAGATTGAATCTAAATCAATATTTTTCTAATATTGATCAACTACTTGCAGACTTGGCAAAACTGGAGGAAAAGGACAACATCAAACATCCTTGATCCCACAATCAGTGGTCCGAGCAATTAAATGATAAGATGTATACACATTGCATTGCTTTGTGTTCAGGAAAAAGGGGATGATAGGCCAACCATGGCTTCTGTTGTACTCATGCTTAACAGCCACTCCGTTACGCTTCCATTGCCCTCAAAACCTGCTTTCTCCATTGATAAGACTAGTTTATCAGTCAATCAATCAGAAGAGTACGATCCACTGCCAAGAAAATCAGATGAACCAAATATTCAATCAGTAAATCAGGCTTCCATTACTGAGCCATCTGCACGCTAGAGTTTATACTACAACATAATTTAACCATTATTTTAATTGATTTTAGGCTTTATCGCTTACAAATATTGCAATCGATTTAATTTTGTTTAAGTGATCTTAAGTTTACCGTGTTTTATAAATAAAAGCTTGAGTTGAACTTTTATAGGATCCAATTCCTTGTCTTTCTTTTCAGGAAAATTCCTTGCCATTCCCTTCTCTCGCTGTATTATTTTGACCAACCTTACTTGTGTACGTACTCTATTATCATATATGGATTTGAGCATCCCATCTCAATTGAATTCCTATATTTTATACTTAGTCACAAATACCACTTAAAAGATAAACACACTTTTAGAGGGTAGGTACAATAATGTCTGACTTTCGTAGTCAAACCTTCCAGATGTCTAAAGTTTGGTCTCCACTGTGCTAAACCAAATAAATCCTCTCCAAACAGCTTTGTTTTTACCTAAATTAAGTCAAATCCTAACCGTTAATGGGTTATTACACAATAATTAAGAAACAGAGACCACTAATTCTAAAATTTCGGGTCAAACACAAACTAATTGTCAGGTCGCAATTAAGCAGACTTTTCCTCATCACACGTTGAAAACGAATCACTAATGCCACATCACTGCACATGTTTAACAGTGACAGTGGGAACATCATTCACACTTTGTTGAAAACACCTGCAACATTACAACATCACAAAATCTTACTACACCATGGTCTCTCCGAGAGTTCTTTCTTTCCTTTTTCTACTTTTTACCCTCACATCTCAAGCTAAGGCCAAGCCAGAATATCCGTACGCTGTTTGCATCGCAGAAGGTGGAGATTATGCCCCTGATAGCCCCTACCAGACCAACCTCCACACTGCTCTTTCAAGGATCATTTCCGACACCCAGATAGACTATGGCTTCTACAACTCCTCCTATGGCCAAGACTCTGATAGAGTCTACGCAACTGGCCTTTGCAGAGGAGATGTGACCCCACATACTTGCCTCACTTGCCTCAACAATTCTCGTTTACTTCTCCTAAAACAGTGTCCACATCAAAAACGTGCTGTGGGAGGATACGGTGAATGCATGTTGCACTATTCATATCGCTCGGTGTTGGGTTACTATGATTCTGATTTCCGGGTCTACTTGCGGAGTGAAACCAATGTAACGGACTGGGATCGGTACAGTTATGTGCTGAAGAAGTTGCTGCCAATACTGAAAGTGAAAGCTGCAACAACTGATTCCTATTTGAATCGTAAATATGCTTCTGGAAATGCAACAGGTCCGGATTCTCAAACTGTATATGCCGCTGTTCAGTGTGCACCAGACTTGACAGTGGCAGAATGTAGTGACTGCTTAGGTGGCGCCATTTCAGAATTACCAAAATGTTGTAATAGCAGATCAGGTGGAGTGGTTATTAAATTCAGATGTAATTTCAGATACGAGAACTTCAGTTTTTATGAGCCTACGGCTGATACACAAACGCTACAGCTGTCACCACCTGGATCTCCATCTCCTCCTCCTTCACCTTCACCATCCACTACTACAAATTCCCCAGAGAGTACGCATCATGGTACTGATTATTACATGGTTAGAAGTGAATATATTGATCCTCAAGCTTGGCACAAGTAAAACCTCACACATACCTACATATGTTGGAGATGATTTTTTATTTTTTTTATTGTTATTCCAATGTAGAAAAAGAAAAAGATTTTAACTAAGTAATAAAGGTGTTTTAGAGTTAGAAAATCCAGAAGCTTTGTGGTATTTGAATTGTTTATCTCTCGACTCAGTTTAATGACTAAATTGAGTTGTCTTCCAGATATAGATTATATTAACCAGAAGAGTTCTTGGGTTTATGCAAGAAAAAGCAACAAATCACAAGCTGTCATCGCGAAATACGCTGTGCCTATTCTTGTTTTTTTTGGGTTGCTGATCTTCATTTTCATCTATTTAGGAGTGAGGAAGTCAACAAAACATTTTCAGAGTAAGTTCAGATATTTATTTAACGTTTGATGTAGTCAATTAATATTTTCTCTTGTATTTTCTTCTTTGGTCGTTTGAGACCTAATCAAAATATGAAGAAACAAGAGTTCTGTTATTTTTCTCCAAATTGACATACGATATGCCAAAGAATGGGGATTTTTTGTTAAAATATGTACTCATAAGTTAAAGAACAGAACCAAAACAAGAATATATAATAATTTTCAAGAATCAGTTGCTTACATGTTCTACTTTAAAACCCTCTCCATCTAGGTGAAGCTAAGGTTGATGGTGAAGTTGGACAAGTGGAGTCGTCACTAATGGACTTTGACACCATTAGAGTCGGTACAAACAACTTCTCCGACGCAAACAAGATTGGACAAGGTGGATTTGGATGTGTTTACAAGGTAAACATTGCATTATTACAATAAGTTTATCTGTATAACGAAACGTTGTAGGATCAGTTTGTTGGCCAATTTTACATGCATAAAACACTGTTAGTCTGTTACTAATCAGGGGAAGCTCTTCAATGAACAAGAAGTAGCAATCAAAAGGTTATGTAGCATCTCTGGCCAAGGAGAAACTGAATTCAAGAATGAAGTGCTTTTAATGTCAAGGCTTCAACACAGAAATTTAGTTAGGCTCCTTGGTTTCTGTTTTGAAAGAGAAGAACGACTCCTTGTCTATGAGTTTCTTCCCAATAAAAGCCTTGACAACTTCTTATTTGGTAAGTTGACTTCTCAAACTGGAAGTCTATTACACTATTATATATTTTTCATGACTAAATGAAGAAAGGTTTTGACTCTAGTTTAAAAAAAACTTCCAATGATTGTACTCGTGTTGGCATGTAGATCCAATCAAGCGCGCACATTTGGATTGGAAAACACGCTACAAAATAATCGAGGGCATTGCACGTGGCCTTCTATATCTTCATGAGGATTCTCAGCAGAGGATTATTCACCGTGATCTCAAATTGAGTAATATTCTTTTAGATGCCGATTTGAATCCAAAAATTTCAGATTTCGGCTTTGCAAGACTTTTTAATGCGGATCAAACTCAGGTTAAAGCAAGTAAAATTGCTGGAACCTAGTAAGTATCAAGATATATAGAGCATTTTAGATGAGGATACTGGATTATCATCAAGATAACAGGTAATGTTTGTAATTTGTATCTAATTGAGTCGCTCCTTATTGAGATGCAGCGGATACATGCCACCCGAGTATGCAAGGCATGGAAAACTCTCAATGAAGTTAGATGTATTTAGTTTTGGTGTAATACTGCTAGAGATTGTGAGTGGCCAAAAGAATGGTGGATTCCGAAATGGGGAGAATGTGGAGCATCTACTAAGCTTTGTATGTCTACCTTCTTAATCCTCTTTGTCTTTTTAAGGTTTATAATAGAACATTAGGCATTAAATAATCCACTTGAAATGGTAGAGGTAGAAAATTGGAACTAATGTTCTCTAAAATGAACCACTTGCAGGCTTGGACAAACTGGAGGAACGGGAGAGTAGCTAATATTATAGATCCCACCTTAAATAATGCTTTAAGAGATGAAATGGTGAGATGCATTCACATTGGACTACTTTGTGTTCAAGAAAAGGTTGCTGATAGACCAACAATGGCTTCAGTGGTGCTTATGCTTGATAGCCACTCTTTCGCTCTACCAGTTCCATTGCAACCTGCCTATTTTATGATCAATACATGTTCATCAGTCACCCAGTTTTCGGAGTTCGGTTCTGTGGAAGGAAGATCAAATGAACAGAAGAGTGACTCTGCGGATGCATCAGCAAATGAGGCTTCAATTAGTAGTTTATATCCTCGTTAGATGTAAATTATATGCTTATAGTAAAAGGTAACTACTATTAAATGTACCAGGAAAAACAGTTTTTGGAGCTTGCTGTAAGAAGAATGAAGAATTGTTCATAATTAATTTTTTTTTATGACGAAAATAGGACCAGTATTGTCTGTTTGAATATGTGGTCCAACCTTACTGTCCGTGACCAAAACGCGTGAAGGATGAAACTCTGACATCTTCTAAGACGTGAGGACTGGGCAGAAAGACCAGGGGATGAGTATGCAAACTATCTTTTTACAAATGACTATTATTAATCGAAAATTGTAGGCAAAAAGACAATAAATTAATTTATTTTTGTCTCCTTGCATTACAGAGTGTCAGTGACTTTGGTTGAAATTCCTAGCTCTTCACTCCTTATCTGCCTTAAATTCCACCCACACTTGGTCTAAATCATATGTAGTTTTGATGCCTGAAAACGAATAGCACAACATTGTATAGCATGGTCTCTGAAATAGCGCCCTTTTTCCTGTCCCTTCTTGGTATTCTTATATCTCAAGCTATTGCCGAGCCAGAGTACCTATACAATTACACAGTCTGCTACTCAAGTGGAGACTATGCCCCTAATACCACCTACCACACTAACCTCAATACTGTTCTTTCAAGGCTCACTTCTAAAACCCAAATTGACTATGGCTTCTCCAACTCCTCCTATGGCGAAGACACTGATAGAGTCTACGCAACTGGCCTTTGTAGAGGAGATGTTAGCCCACATACTTGCCTTACTTGCCTCAAAAACTCTACTTCCCTTCTCCTAAAGTCCTGTCCACATCAGAAGGAAGCTGTGGGAGGATATGATTTATGCATGTTACACTATGCAGATCACTCAATACTTGGTTACCAAGACTCTAGTTTCGGCGTCTATTTTTGGTGGGAAACTAACGTAACAGATTGGAATCAGTACAGTTATGTGGTGAACAAGTTGCTGGCAAAACTAAGAGGGAAAGCTGCAACAACTGACTCCTATCTCAGAAATAAATTTGCTGCAGGAAATGCAACTTCACCGAGTTCTGAAACTATATATGCGGTTGTTCAGTGCTCACCTGAATTGACAGTGGCAGAGTGCAGCGACTGCTTAGGTGGTGCCTTTTCAGAAATCTCCAAATATTGTAATAACAGATCAGGATGCATAGTTATTAAATTAAGCTGTAATTTTAGATATATGAACGACAGCTTCTACGAGCCTACGGCGGATACCCTAACACTACAATTGCCACCACAAGGATCTGCCTCTCCTCCTGCATCATCACCTACACCATCCACCACTTCAAATTCCTCAGAGAGTACTTATCATGGTATTAATGGTTACAATTTACAACATGCTTTGAATTACAATACTGATCCCCAACTTAGTACATCATAAGTCAAGTTAAACCTTTCTCAGACATATATATGTTGAGGGAGATTTTGTTATCATATAATATTATTCCAATGTAAGGAGAATATTTCAACCAAGTACTTAAAGGTATTTTGGACTTAAAAATTCCAGCACCTCAGTGGCATCTTCAATTCCTTGTATTTCTTTTTCCTCACTAAATTGAGATATCTCCCTGACGAGAATCTTTTTACCCAGAAGAGATGTTCTGTTTATGCAGGAAAAAGCAACAGATCACAACCTGTCAACGCCAAGTACGTTGTGCCAATTCTTGTCTTTGTGGGGATGCTGATTTTTATTTGCATCTACTTAAGAGTTAGGAAGCCAAGAAAATATTTTGAGGGTAAGTTCAGATGTTTACTTAATCTGTTATATAAGAGTCAATATTTTTTCCAGTGATTTCTTTCTTAGGTCGTGTGACACATGCTGCAAGATGAATCAATGTTCTTTTTCTTTTTTTCTTGGCATTGACAAGGGATATGACATACAAGAGAGATTTTTTCTAAAATAACTTTACTAATCAGGAGTTAGAACAAAAACCAAAAAGGGGAATATAACTATTTTCAAGAAATGAATTGCTTACATGTAGTGCTTGATCTATTGAATGATTGTCTTGGAAAATTTTCCTTTTGCATGCTGCACCTTTGATTTGCATTTGACAAACTCAACTGCCATAGCTTAAAACTATCTCCCCCCTCTAGGTGAAGCTAAGGTTGATGATGAAATTAGACAATTAGAGTCATCACAATTTGACCTTGACACCATCAGAGTCGCTACAAACAACTTCTCTGACGCAAACAAGCTTGGTCAAGGAGGATTTGGAACTGTTTACAAAGTAAACATTTCACCCTTACGGTTTAATTTATCTTAATGTCAAAACGTGATTGTTGGCCAATTTTACCTGTGTGAAACACTGTTACCATGACATCTTCAGGGCACGTTCTTCAATGGACAAGTAGTTGCAGTCAAAAGGTTATGTAGCAAGTCTGGCCAAGGAGATATTGAATTCAAGAATGAAGTGCTATTAATGTCAAGGCTTCAGCACCGAAATTTAGTTAGGCTCCTTGGTTTCTGTTTTGAAAGAGAAGAACGACTCCTTGTCTACGAGTTTCTTCCCAACAAAAGTCTTGACAACTTCATATTTGGTATGTTTGTTTAACTTTATACTGCAAATCAATCACATCATTTCTTTTGCATCAATAAATGAAGAAAGATTTTGACTCATTGGCAAATAGATCACATCGGTCGAGCACATTTGGATTGGAAAAAACGCTACAGTATAATTAAAGGCATTGCATGTGGCCTTCTTTATATTCATGAGGATTCTCAGCAGAGGATAATTCACCGAGATCTCAAATTGAGCAATATTCTTTTAGATGATGACATGAACCCTAAGATTTCAGATTTTGGTTTTGCAAGGCTTTTTAATGTGGATCAAACTCAGTTTAATGCAAGTAAAATTGCAGGAACCTTGTAAGTATCAAAATATTACAAGCTGTTCAGTTTCTGATATGTGTCCTTAACTAATTCAGACGAGGAGCATGGACTGTTGTCCAAATAACAGGTAATGTTTGTACGTAATTGAGCCTGTTTTTATTGACATGCAGTGGATACATGCCACCTGAGTATGCAAGACATGGAAAACTCTCGTTGAAGTTAGATGTCTTCAGTTTTGGTGTAATAATGCTGGAAATTGTAAGCGGTCAAAAGAATGGTGGATTTCGTAATGGAGAGAATCTGGAGCATCTATTAAGCTTTGTATGTTCACCTTTTCTGTCTTCTCTGACTTTATAAGGTTTATAATGGAGAACTAGGCATTAACTATCCACTTAAAATGGTAGAAGTGAAAAATGTTTTTTCATATGAACTTCTTGCAGGCTTGGAAAAACTGGAGGAAAGGGAGAACGGCTAATATTATAGATCCCACCTTAAATAATGCTTTGAGAGATGAAATAGTGAGATGCATTCACATTGGACTACTTTGTGTTCAAGAAAAGGCTGATGATAGACCAACAATGGCATCAGTGGTGCTTATGCTTGATAGCAACTCTTTTGCTCTACCAGTTCCTTTGCAACCTGCTTACTTTATGAAAAATAGTTGTTTATCAGTCATCCAGTTTTCGAGGTCTAGTTCTGTGGAAACAGGGTCAAATGAACAGAGAAGTTCCTGTGCTGATGCATCAGCTAATGAGGCTTCAATTAGTAGTCTATATCCTCGTTAAATATGAATCACATGATTATAGTCAAATGTAATGATCTTTGCTGCAATTGCATGTAACAAGATGAACAGATACTTCGTGCTTTCTATTGCTAAGAAGGTAGAAAAATTTGTTCAACACCTCTTCTGTTAAAAAAGATCTACTGGTACTCTTTAAATCCATTCAAACACATGTTTCGAGGAGTTATTGCAATAATTTTGTCTTTATTATTATTAAGACTTTTTTCCTACCACTAATAATCATAGCGAAAATGAACATGATAATAATCATTCTCTTAAAATTTTGGTTACGTGAATTTAGCTCATGTTTTATTATTTGAAAATTTTCCAAATTCTTCAAAAGAGTCGACAAGTAATTTCAAAGCTTAAAGATTTATCTTGGTGACTAATTCAGACAAACTGATAATTTAACTTGATGATTAGTTCAAATAAATACATCATAATTCTTGTATCAAAATTCTCTTGATAAAAATTTCAGACTCATGTGCATCTGGGGACCCTTTAAGGAACATACTAAAAGGTTTTTAGTGTTCTATGCTTGTAAAAAAAAAGGTTTCTTCAACATAATTTATAGTATTTATTGCTGGATGGTAACGAGTCAAAATAAGGACTTGCTATTGTTTTACAGAGCCAGAAACTAACTTTTTCTTCCAAGAGTGATACGTAGTTGACATGGTCTTCTAACACAAGCAGAAACAAATTCAGACAAGTTTATAAATTTAAAAAAGGATACAAATTACAATCACAACAAGTTATTCAAAATTTAAAGCATTTCCCTCGTCTTAAAAAGAAAAATTCAAAGCATTCACGCAGGCCCAGTCTCAGTTTTACAGTTTCTTCCGTCCCTCGAATTCAATAATGAAGTTTCGTTTCATACAAGGTGCTAAACAAATTTTGCTCATATATAGAAGCACCCACAACACAAATTTTACTCACAAACTAATCACTGAAAGAACGCAAACACAAATGGCCGTCGTTGTTTCCTCAAGGTTGAATTCCTATATTTGTTGCCTCCTTCTCATAATCATATCTCAAGCCAGCGCGCAGCCAAGTTTCGTAAATCACTTCTGTCTCAGTGATGAAGGCAGCTTCACAGCCAACAGCACTTACCAGACCAACCTCAACACCCTTTTGTCCAATCTCACTTCCAACACACAAATCGACTATGGTTTCTACAACCTCTCCTACGGCGAAAACAGTGACAAAGTATACGCCATTGGGGTGTGCAGAGGAGATGTTAAACCAGACGAATGCCGCAGCTGCATAAACAATTCAACCGTCCTTCTCACACAGCTTTGCACAAACCAGAAAGAGGCAATTGGGTGGTATGACAAGTGCATGTTGCGTTACTCAAACCGCTCAATATTTGGCCTCATGGAAACTTCACCTTTGTTTTATACGTTGGAATTGGTCAATGCAACCAACGTGGATCAGTTCAATCAAGTGTTGGAGAACTTGGTGAGGAATCTGACAGGCATAGCTGCATCAGGTGACTCTCGTCGTAAGTATGCTGCGGGAAATGCAAGTGCAGCAAATGTAGAAACCGTATATGGTGCTGTGCAGTGCACTCCTGACTTGTCCCAACAAAACTGCAACCAGTGCTTGGTTGAAGCTTTCTCGAGAATCGCAAGCAGCGGCAAGATAAGTGGTAGAGTTGCAACACCCAGTTGTAATATTAGATATGAAAACTATCGCTTCTTTGATGAACCTTCTACCACGGGAGATGCACCAGCACCTGCACCGTCACTGTGATGCCCTCGCACATCATCAACCTTTAATGCTAATGGAAATTCGTGCTGAAATTACTGTGAACTGAATGAATGTCGATGGAGCTGTAGGGCATAGTATTATTATTTGAAATTGAAATAAATAGTCAAATAAATATCTGAAATTGAAATTTGTTTGTGATTATTTAGTCTTTTATGTTTCGAGCTTGAAAATCATTGTCTTTGTATTTGGAGTATTGAAACTCACTACAATTCCTCTTAAAAAAATGAATACTCGTTATGATTCAAATCTAAATTAATTACTAAAATGAAGCAAAAGTATCCGACTCTAAAAAAAACAAAAATTTCACAGTTTCTAAATTGATCACTCACATGATAGACGGAGAATGGGAAGAAACTTTTTATATAAACTTGTGTTGAATGGTTTAATTTTTAAAAGAAAAAAAGAGAATCGAGAAGAACATGAGTCTTCTGAATTTTTTAGAGAGAAAAGTAAGTTTACTTTCATGTTTTAATTGTTTAACTATACTAAATTAATTTATGCTTAGACTAATATAATTTTAGTACTTACAAAAAAAATATTCTTCGTTTCTTCTTCTTTTTTTTTCCTTTTATTTAGTGATTTGAAATTTTCGTAAGGATGAAAATCATAAGAAATTATTTTTTAGAAACTACAATAAAAAATCACACCTATAAGTATTAAAAACAATTATTCCAAATTTTATAGAATGAAAAGAAAAGAAAAAAAATTATGTCGACCAAAATCGAAACTGACTAATTTTTAAAGGAAAAAAAATATTTAAGTGTTGATATATAAAATTTTTAAAATCAAAAAGTTTATTGCATCAGTATCATCGTGAACCCTTCCAAGCTACACAGATATTATAAGTTCCCTTCTAATTTGTGTCCTTCCTATCTTCATAAACATTTTATTCTAAGACCAACAATTAACTGATAATGTATTATTATCATTTGCTGAAAACCTTTATACCACAGGAAGCCTATAGGCTAACAAAGTCTAACAAGGAGACAATTTTCTCTGTGAGCATCAGACATGAATATTAGTACAATAATACAATAATGAACTATTCAAAACACATTTCTTCCTTTCATATTATAGTTGTTTGAGGTATAGTATTGGATACCATTTAGCATATGAGAACACTACTCTTAGTATTTTATATTTCATCCATAATCATGCTTCAAGTTAAAGCACGACACCAAATCTTTTTCACATCTTTTTTTCCTTTCCTAAACAATGCTTATTCCTATGGTTCTATATACTCCACATAAGTGCTAATCATGTACCTTTTCAAACTATATTTTATTTCATATTTAGTTATAAGCTATGAAAATTTTAAAAATTGGTCAATAGATAATCGTAGTTGGTATTTTGGAGGTAATTGTTTGGAGGGAGTCGAAGGATTGGGTATTGGTACATGTGTGGTTAAACTTGCAGGTAGTCCTATCTAAAGCAATAGAGGAAGCAACAATACTTGGATGAAGGTGTACAACGAGTCTAAACAACAATAAAAACAGGGGAATCAGGTCTCTAGGGTCGATCTTGTTTACACATGTATAGTGTTATATTTTACTTATATTTTATTGTGTAATTTCAATACTGATCAGGAATCCTAAGTGTGTGTTCTGTGTTTAAATCGTCTTTGTACTTAGATGGTTTTAATTTTTCTTTTTAAGAGATTATGTTCAAAATTGTTGATACTTTTAAATATAAATTTTTATAAAACAATCTTATTTTTTTGTAACAGAGTTGAAACACCTCTAAAATATTTTTAATAATTTATTTTTCACTGTTAAAAAAAAAAGACCATAGTTGGTAGTAAAGACTTCTACCATTCATCAACCAGATTCCATACCCTCTCTTTATGTGGGTTCGCAAATGTTATGATAGTAACTTGAGGTTGCCTTCCTATTTCAACTACTAGAGTTGCTTCCGACCATCTGTGCATCCCAATAATCAGTTGTGAGATGTTTCTATTCGAATATATATATATATATATATATATATATATATATATATATATATATATATATATATATATATATATATAT
>Ga0099824_1008213_pt1 | contig 13452 bp, 5 predicted proteins | sample SiratrowhiteBW_FD_76837 | JGI IMG/M metagenome (GOLD analysis project Ga0099824, IMG submission 76837) | Root nodule microbial communities of legume samples collected from California, USA - Siratro white BW | ecosystem: Host-associated > Plants > Roots > Nodule | place: USA: California... | reverse complement strand
AATGTATGAACTAGTCAACTGCATAAAAAAAAAAAAAAAAAAACAATTCAAATTATAAAATAAAAATTATTTTTAATAAAAAAAAAAGAAAATTAATTATTTTATTAGAGTTGTTAAAAATTGGTTGGGTTTATTATATATTTTATATTTTTTTTTTTATTTTTTTTTTTTTTTTATTGTTGCCTTGTTCCTTTGAAAATAAATCCCTAACTTTTTCATCTCATTTTCATTATTGTTTTTTCCTATCCGTTTTCTTGTTTCGTAATACCTTTTATATAGCTCGAGATAATACTTAGTAAATAATTTGTACATTTAACATTTTTGTTGCTTCTTCTTTTGTGACTAATTTTGTGGCTTTTCTATGGCTGGTAATTATTTGACTAGTTTGTTAATTTTTTTTTTCGTTTGTGAGTAATGCAATTCTAGATGGTCAATTAGTTATTCTAGTTGAAGGAACTTAAATGTCAGCACATGTTGTACAACACTTTTCCTTTTGAATTTTCTACATGGTTTAATTGGTTCTTTCTTTTACTCTATTCTTTAAATAGTATTCCATCTTTTATTGAGTTTGGTGATTGATTTTTTATGACAATTTTATATGCATATACGTGAGTTTATTTTAATTTTTTTTAGATTTATATTAATTATTATTTTATAACAAACATTCATAATTTAAATAAGAAGATTTTAAAAATATATTTTAAAATATTATCTAAATTTATTTTTGTTAGTACTTCGTTATGTATCCCTTATACCTTATTGAGGATGAGAAATTAGGAAACCACGGTTATATTATAGAATTTCATAAAATATTATAAGTTCATATATTTTAGATATTCAAATTTAATTCTATTTATATTTGAAATAAAAATTAATAATGCAAGTAAAACATCGTCACTTTTCTACACTAAAATCTTTATATTAACATTTGAGGCATTATTTGTTTTTTCTTTATCGTCATTATTCAAGTTAATAGAAACTCTCGCATCTGTAAACGACGCAATAACATTTCATTTTTTCAAATTCACCACATAGTTCCAAAATTACATAATCAATTACACAGAAATTTGAACCAAAATATGAACCATGAAACAATAATTCTAAGTCTTACTTTGTAAATATATAAATTAAAAAATAACAATTACCTTGACTATGAACCAAAACTCTAAACCCTAAACTAACTGGTGACGGTGAGTTTGAAGTTAAGGCTACAAAGATTTAAAGATTTATGATAAGAGCTTCTGAATAGCTACAAACAAACATTTAAGAGACGTAAAGATTGGAAGCACAATTTTAAAGGGGAAGACTTTTAAATTTCTTCTCATTTTCATAATCTAATAAGTCGTTAATGTCACTTATTTCTCCTTTTACAAATTTTATTTTACTATGTTTAACTTTTGCAAAATTTTGAGATATAATTATCTCCCATTAAAAAAATATTTTAAGACGTAACTATCATCCATTAAAAATGTGTATCACATTATTATTATTTTGTTTATCACACATGTTATTGATTTAATATAGTATCACGAAATTTTTTTTATAACTATTATTTAAAAATAAAAATACATATGAATATTTATTAGATAGTATTTTTTCATATTTTTTATTTTATCCTTAAATTTATACTAAACAAATATTTTTTGAAAGACTTGGTTGTCAATTTTTTTTAAAAATATTTTAATTTAAAAATTATGCTCAAAATTGATATATAGAAATATTTTACATTCTAATTTAGAATTCAATTTTACTTTAATTAAATGAATTAAACATCACTTCTTAAAGTTGTAATATAATATATCACTCTTTTATCCAATTTAATATAAATATTTTTATGATTAATATTGTATTAATTATTTTTTTAATTTTATTTATAATTATTTTTGAAAACTAACATAAAAAATATTTAAAACATAAATTAAAAAAAATTATAATAAGATACTAAGAACTAAAGAAAACCATATTTATTAATCTAGATAGATTCCATGACAAAATCAATAAATCCAATAAAAAGTCACACTTGTATTTTTTTATTCTTTTCAACTTAGGTTGATTAAATTGTTTCAAGTAAAAAAAAAAATGGATTCAAACCCTAGTGTTTTTTTTGTTGAACCTTATTAGTTCTTTAAATTTATTGTATAAAATAGAAAGGACACATGCTTACATGGATAAAAACAATATAACAGTACTACTAATGGTAAATATTGATATATTCTTATTCATTTATAAATAAGTACACTGAATAAGAATGAATAATTGATTGTTGTAGGTAACATCAATTGTCCCGGATGTTAAGTGGGACAAGTCACAATTCAATCATGGATCTTGGGTTGTTATGCTCTTCAGTAAAAATAATTACGTCCTGACTATTGACATAGTTTTTGACCTAGTGGTAAGCGTTCAATCCAACAAGGATCACCACTTAAAAACTTTTGTTTGAATAACATTTGGATTACATGTAGTTTAAGAGTAGAAAAAACTAAGAATTCATACTATTTTTAGGGTATTTATAATCTTACAAGTGTTTTAAGTATTTTTTTTAACATTTAATCAATGATGTGATCTTAATATCTTATTTGTACATTGACCTCCTAGAGAAAGCATGGATGATGATGAGTCAAAAGAAAAAAAATGTCATTTCTTTTATTAACATCATATTAAGTAATATCATACACTAGTTTAGGATGTTTAGGTAGACAGACAGAATGACGTTTTAGATTTATAGAAAGAAAAACTCATAAATTTACCAAAAAAAAAATGTATTGTATCATACATAGACATTTTAGACTTTAGCCGGTGTAGACAACTATGAATCTAAAATGATTAATGAAAAAAAATCATTTATTTGATTAGTAATATGTCAGACTATATAATTCACTGACACCTAATCCTCAAGTAGGCACAGATGATGGTAAGTCTAAAAGAAATAAACAACATTGAGATTTGTGATATTAAATAAAGTTTAATAGTTTTGAGAGGAAAGGATACATGCTTACAACCATTGGATAAAAATACTATTAATAATAAAAAATATTAACATTCATCATTTATAATAATAATGTAATTATAATAATAATAATTATTATAATTATTGTTAACAATAATAATCTTATTATTAATATTAATATGTTTTTTATTAATGTTATTATTATTGTCATTAATGATATTTTTATTTTAATTAATATTAATGATATTCATAATAGTAGTATAGCAATTGTAAGAAATTAGTGATTATTTTGGTCACTATTAATAGTTATCACAATTTGATTACTAATTTAATAATAATTTTTTTTTTTTTTTTACTGATGGATGAAAACTAAATTGGTCCTTAAACCAAATTTATATCTAATTGTTGTTTTGACGGCTATTTAGCTATTATTGAATGGAGACATTAAATTGGTGGTTAAATTTTTTTCATCAATGTAACGATCAAAATAAAATTAGTGACTAAAATAACTTTGATTTCAATAATTATTTTTCGACCAACATGTTTTTATCGCTAAAATTAATAGCTAATGTTATTTTTCTCATTTAGTAAACGAAGTGAAATTGATAACAAAAATAAATTTGAGTCTACTAATCATATCAATTGTATTCAGTGACTATGCTCAATTTGATGGCTAAAGTTTTTTTAATTAATTAGCGATTAAATTTAATTTCAGTTACTATTTTAGTGATAATTAAATGCTATATTATTTCAATAGTTAATATTGATGACTAATTACATACTGTATTTGTCATGACTAAATCATTGACCAAATCTTTTTTTAAGGGACTATCAAAATGATCAATTATAAAAATTAATTATTATTATTATAACCACCGATAAAAAATTATAAATTTACATTGGCAATATAATGTTGTTTAAAAAAATTGATATAAAAATATATGCGGTTATAAATATTAGGAGTACTCAATCTAGTAAATATTTTAAAAAACGTGATAATTTAAAACAAATATAATATTCTTTTAGACAGTATTTTAGGCAATTCTTTTTAGAAAAGAAAAGTTAAATAAAAATTATTTTATGCAATTTAAGGTGGTTCTTCTATCGGTCAGCATACGTTGCATCTCCTATTTCCGCTTTATAAATTTAATTATTTCACATAATTATATAATGAAATAAAAACTTCTTATCATCTTAATATATTTCAATACTCAATTAATTTTATTTTCTCTATTACTTTTGTTTTTGTGTTTTTTAATATAATTCTAGTAGTCCCTATTTTCGCTTTATAAAATTTAATTATTTCACATAATTATTTAACGATATGAAAACTTCTTATCATCTTAATATATTCCAATACTCAATTAATTTTCTTTTAGTTTTATCTATTACTTTTTTTTATGATTTTTAATATAATTCTAGTAGTTGCACTAAAAACTAATTTGAGGTTAACTTTTACGTTATTGAAGAGTATAACGGACATGTTACGCGCAATTTGAATTTTCCCAAGCGTATGGGCTAAAATATTATCATAGATTTTGAGCCACTCCATACGTTAATAACTTACCCAGTTTCAAAACTCCAACAATAACAAGTGTTTTTAAAACCTTAGGTAAATAACAAAGGTTTTAAAACCCCTCGTTATTACAATTTCTTTAAAAAAAATTATTTTGTATTATTTAAACATCAATTGTATATTTTTCTTTTACATCTTTTTTTAATTTTTGTATATATATATATATATTAAAGAATTTATTCTTTAAACTAATATATTTCTCTTTTCCATTGAGGTAATTTTTTCCCATCTGCTTCAACAAGATAACTAACAATGGAAAATTAAAATTAATCAATTCATAGCTACAATAATTTTTTTATCAAAATTATACTTATAGTCCACTTACATCATATTATAAACTCCGTTTAAAGGTGTTAATTTTAAATTTAGTTGTTTGTGTGACTATCCTTGCTCTTTAAACTGTAATATAATCAAACATCCTTTTCTGATAATTCTGTATGGGTTTCTACGATAAATTTCAAACTTAGAAAATTAGGTGATAATTCGACCATTAACTTTGACGACATTAAAACGATATATTCCAGATTTAATTCACAAATATTTTCTATAAAAATTCCAAAAGAAAAAGAAAAAATAAATTATTTTTCAAAAGTTAAAAATTAATTTAGGCACAGAATAATTTGTAGAAGTTTTATCATATAATTTTTAAAAATTTCATATTTAATTTGTACATAAGCTAGTTTATTTTATGAAAAAAATAATAATTTCAATTTTTTTTTCATATTTTTTCTTCTAAAATTTCACATATTTTCACAAATTTTACTATAAACTAAGTTAAAAAATAAATAAAGAAATTGTTCTAAAAATTAGTTTACCATAGACTAGTTTTAGCAAACTCATTTATTTTTTTTCTGTTTTTGTTATTCTGAAATTTTAAATTTGCTGTTAGAAGTTCTACAAATCAAAGTTGTACTCCTCAAAATCCTAATTAATGCTGAAACTATTTTTAATAAAGTAGTAATTTGCTCAAATTTCTGCACCCCGTCAAATTAAAAAAAAATACTAAAAATACTCTTGATGTTTTATTTCAAATTTATGGATATTTTTCAGAGAATATTTTGCAGAACGTAGGAATATGTTATCTAAATAAGTTTTCTGGAAAATATTATTTGGAAAATATATTCTTGAAATAAATTTTAGAAAACATTTTCGGAAACTATTCAAGTATAAACATAGATGGCATTTTAGTCACTTCACGTCGATTATGGGATACAGTAGGGTGGAGGAAGTTTTTGCCAAACTTACAACCTTCTCACCCCATCAAATTTTGGGCCTTTCTTTACGCGAGATTAAAGTCCAGTAGCCCACGCTGTCACAGAATCACGTTAAAAATTTTGATTTTTCTAAAACAACATTGTAAAAAGAGATAATCTCATTTGACATGATTGCCATTGCCATTGTATTTGACATCTTTACAACTCTATTGGATTCTTCCTTCGTCACACCATACTTTTGCCACTAAACATCTACGTTTGGTTTTTGTTGGAATATCTTAGAGAAGAAAAAACTTCTACGTATTTCTATACAAGAAAATACTAAAAGAAGGGACTGTGAAAATAAAAAAGTTTTAGAGAATTATTAATAAAACTTCTCTTTAAAGGTAGCTGGTCAACAATTACTTGGTAACTTGATCAACAGGTGATAGGTGACCTGGTCAACAAGTGACAGGTGATATGATCTATTAGTGATCTAGTGATCTGTTTAACAGATGACTTATCTCATTGACCTAGTCAATAGGTGATCTGGTGACTTGATCAATAGGTTAGTTAGTGACATGGTCAACTGGTTACCTAGTGACTTGGTCAATAGGATATCTAGTAACCTGGTGACCTGGTTAACAATTGATTATGTGACCCAATCACCTGGTCAACAAGGGACCTAGTGACTTGGTGAACTGATCAACAAATGACTTGATAATCTGATCAATAGGTGACTTGATGATCTGATCAACAGGTGACAAGTGACTTGGTCAAAAAGTGACAGGTGACCTAGTCAATAGATGACTTAGTCAAAAGATGACTTAGTGACTTGTCAACAGGTTACTTGGTGACCTAATCAATAAGTAACCCGATGACCTGGTCAACAAGTTACCTAATGAACTAGTCAACAAGTGACCTGATCATCATGTGACTTGGTCAATAGGTGATAGGTGAATCATCTAGTCAACACATGACCTGGTGACCTGGTCGACAAGTGACTTGATGACCTGGCCGACACGTGACCTGATGACCTGGTCAAAAGGTGACTCAGTAACCCGATAACCTGGTCAAAAGGTAACTCGATAACTTGATCAACAGGTGACCTGATGACGTGGTCAACATGTGACCTGGGCAACAGGTGACCTGGGCAATAGGTGACTTGGTCAACTGGTGACATTGTCAACAGGTAACCTAGTGACTTGGCCAACAAGTGACCTGGTGTATTGGTCAACAGGTGACAAATGACTTGGTGACCTGGTGAACAAGTGATAGATGACATGGTTAATAGGTGACATGATGAACAGGTGACCTGTTTAAAAGGTGACTTGATGACCTGGTTACCTAGTCAACAGGTGACTTGGTCAACAGGTGACCCGGTGACCTAGTCAACATGCTACATGATGAATTGGTGAATAAATGACCTGGTGACCTGGTTAATAAGTGACAAGTGATTTAATAGACTTCTTACAACTTTAAATTTTGCTATTCCTTATTTTGTTTATTTTAATAAAAATGTAGACCTTGATTTTCTCAAAATATGTGGATGTGCTTATTTTCGTCATTGAAAACCTTATCATTCTCAAAAATTTCATTTTAAATAGGAATAGTATATTTTCCTAGGATATTATCAATACATAAAGGTTACTAGTGTTTATCATCTTATGGAAGAGTTTACAATTCAAAGGATATTCAATTTAATGAACATGAATTTCTTTATCCTCGTCTTTTTCATAATGCTCCTTGTACGGTTAAAGATTTCGATGAGTATTTTAGTTTAAATCTCATTCTTACACCACCTCCAGTGTCTAACATTACTTTATCTACTTATGTACCTGTTAATTCCACGAAACAATCCTTTTCATATAAGTTCATGTTTATACTACACCTATTGAGCTTGTACACAACACAACACCTCCTATTAATACTCATCTTATGGAAACTAGGTCCAAATCTAGTATTGTTAAACACAAAATTTGCCTTTCACTGCTTCTTTCTCATTTGAAACCAACAAGTGTTAAGCAAGCTCTTAAAGATGCTAATTGGTTAGCAATAATGAACATGAGTATGATGCTCTCATGCAACAAAATACATGAGATTTAGTTACATTATCCTATAATAGATAAGTTGTTGGATGTAAATTTATTTTTCAAGTTAAGGAAAATGCGGATGACTTAAATAAATATAAAGCACACTGGTGGCAAAAGGACTTCATCAAGTTCATGATTTTGATTTTCATGAGACTTTTTTTCTCTAGTGGTGAAACCCATTACAATCTGAATTATTCTTACTTTTTGTTTTTTATGGATGGAAATTGTTTTTGCTTGATGTTAATAATGCTTTTCTAAATGACTTTCTTGAAAAAATATTATATGACTCAACCACCCGATTTTGAAGCAAATGATAATTCTCTTGTTTGTAAGCTAAATAAAGCTATATATGGGCTAAAACAAGCACCGGACCAATGGTTTAATAAATTGCAGGCTATTCTTCATCAACTTAGGATTCTGAGCAGTGCTTGTGACTCTTATATTTTTGTTTATAGAAAATAGTTGCAAGTTGTATATTTTTCAGTCTATGTAGATGACTGGTAACTCGACTATTGTTATTCAAGAGGTTACAACAAAACTTCATGCAACTTTTTCCTTGAAACAACTAGGTCAACTTGATTTTCTTGTCTTAAAATTAAACATTTAGCTAATAAATCTATTCTCATGATGCAAATCAAATATATTCGAGACTTACTTCATCAAACACATATGGCTTAAGCTCATTCAATTTCTTCTCTTATGATTTCTAATTGAAAACTTTCCAAGCCTGGTCCTGATCTATTTTCTGATCCAACTTTGTATAACTCAGTGATGGGTGCTTTGTGTATGTCACGCTAATTAGACCAGGAATAAGCTTTGTTGCGAACTAAGTTTGTTAATTCACGACTAAACTTCTTGATTCTCAATAGGTGGTGGTGAAATGCATATTATAGTATCTTAAATGAACTTTGTCTCATGGATTATATTTTCAAAGCATCTCTGAATCATTCATTATCGTTAAATGCTTTTTGCGATGCTGATTGGATATCAAATGTAATTATAGACGCTCTACTTCAAGAGCAACCATTATTCTTAGTCATAATTTAATATCTTGGTGGTCTCGCAAATAACATGTTATTTCTCGCTCCAATACTGAGATAAAATAGAGAAGTTTGACTAAAACCACTATTGAACTTTCATGGATTTCTATTCTGCTTATAGAGTTGTAGATTCCTACACTACTCTAATACTTTTATGTGACAATCAAAGTGATGTAGCCATTGTTCACAATCTTGTTTTTCATAATCATACTAAACACATGGAGATTGATGTTTTTTTTTTTTTGAAAGAAAGTTATGCTCAAGTAGCTCTGTATATATCATATTCTTACTCTTGACCAATGGACAAATGTTCTAACAAAGTCACTATCTTCAACTTCATTTAGGTTTTTACAAAGCAAACTCAATGTGAAGAATTTTTATTTTGAAAAATCTTCTCCTTAGAGTTTGAGGGGTGGTAGTAAGAATTATTAGTGTACCACGGTCCAGCTAAGAATTGTTAGTGTACAATTGTCCATCTGTTTGTCTATAGATTTAATGGGTTTTTATTATAATTTTTAGAACTTGTCTTTTTTTTATCAATGTGCAATGTTGACAAAAAATTATTTAAAATCAAATAAAAAAGGAAAAAATTATTAGAAAAATAATTCAAGTCAATTCACACATCTTGTTAACATCTAAAATGATAGTGTTAAAAGATTAAGATGTTAAACTTTTTGAGTTATGTACCGTAATCTAAGATGATTTATGACCGTTCTTGTTGGTCAATGAATCTCATTGACTTCTAATAAAACCAAGTTAAAATTCTTTTAGGTGTGTATTCTGCCTTACTATTGTTACATTATGCTAATCAATATAAGAAGACTTCATGGACTACTTACTTTTCTCAAAAGTCATAAATGATATGAAGTGTATAAAACTCCACCACATATCCTAGGACTTCAATTATGTCTTACTTTATTTCTTGTTCGGTATTTTAAAATTCTTAAACATAAAAATGAGCCTCTATTTTTATCAAGTAAACCCATAATTTTCTAATAATTAAAAATTATTAATGAAGGAAATGAAAGTAGTTCTTATCTCCAATAAAATAAACTTCTTCTATTAAACCAAACACATTAAAGTATATGATGTCCAAAGGTGTAGGCTTTAGAGCAAACAAATCAAATTATTCGATGTCCAAAGATTCTTCACTTAGGTAGAACTTGAGTTATAGTTAAAAGTTATATATATTGCATTTGCTTCACATACATAGCTTGATATTTTAAAATCCATTATCAAAATGCTTGTATTTTTTTTTTTTACATAACAATATTTATTTTTCAAATCTTCTTAAACTCCATTGGTTCGAGGACCATAACCTATTATTACCTTTCTGTTTCTAATCACATTTTTTTTTATTAAAACTATTGTTTGTGTAATTAAATGTTTTAATTTAATTAATTGTCAAGTGCATTGATTGATAAGTAGTACAATCCTAATATTTCAAATATATGTTAGGTCCTTTATACATTGGCATCTTATTTTTCAAATTACTGCCAATCCGGGGGTTGAATTTTTTTTTTCTTGAGGTGGTTATTTAAATTCAGTTTTCATACTTTTATGGTTCAATATACTACTAAGTTCTGCTATTTTTGAGTTGTTCTCAATTTTGTTCCATTCTTTTTAAACTCCTTGATTAGTTTATTTCTTGTAGAATATGTCAATATAATTTCTTCCATAAATTGACTCACGATGTTACTGGAAATGGAAACAAGTGGCGAAGCATAGATTTGACATTCGTTATTGAGATAAATGTTGATTACTGGTTTTAAAATGGAAGTAATTTTAATTCAAATATTTTAATTATCGCTTGGATGACTTGTCTATGACAATGCATAGATCTATCACAGTTACTCTGATCACATTGCCCAACACCTTCATCTTTGACATTTTCTCTCCTACTCAATCATATTAATTCTCAAATCTCAAATGTCCATGTAGTTGTAACGTATAGAAAATAGAATATCATTACTTAATTTTTAATTGCAAAATTTTCTTTTATTTTTTAAAAGAAACATATTTTGTCGAGATATTTTCTCATTATATCAAAAAATTAATTTCAAATGCAATAATTAATCAGACTCAACATTAAAGTTACTGTAAGTAGTGAAATTGAGTCAAGTTTTAAAAACATATAAAATATATATAATAATCAAGCGAGAGTGGAATTGATGGGTAAGAAGAGTTAAAAACATCGACAAATATCAAATATGTTAAATGGGACATTATTATTATTATTATTATTATTATTATTATTATTATTATTATTATTATTATTATTATTATACTATTATTATTGATAATAAATAAATAATAATAAAGGTCTTTTGTGGTTTGGTTTTTAGTCTATTTTGAAAATTCAAATGGAACTGAACCACTTGACTGTTAGGGAAAAAATCCAAAACATTTTGGTTTTATTCGATAAACAGTCATTTAGATCAGTTTTTTACTTTTTTTTTAATCTGTTAGATTTGAAAACTCTCAGTGGCCAGATGTGTATTTATTTTTTCAACATATTCAAGAAAAGGAATGCAGTAAGATTTCGGTATAAGCATATGTTATTTGTGAGTAATTATAATTATTAAAAAACATCAATTGTTGAATAAATTACTAGTGTAGGGTTTTTTTTGTAAGTGCATATTTTATGTCCTCTTTTAACTTGTTGCATTGCAGTCAAATTAAGGTACGTAGGGTAGTTTTCTTTTTTATCTTTTTCTCTGTGGATGTGTTGGCGGGGGATGCGACAATGAAACAAGGATGTATGGCATACATTTGTGAGAAATAAACATTAAAATAAACTCACAGTTCAAGATAAAAGAAATCTTGAAAAGAAGGACCAAATTACAAATATGTTAATTAAATACCATTTGTCCACATATTTGTAAAGGTGTGTTTAATTGAGAGTACACTGATTCAACATTCAAAGGTTAAAATCCTACCAAAATTTAATATTATAGATTTTCTGAAATGGCTGAGAGATGATACAGGTTCAAATTTATCATTAGTAATAATAATAATAAATATCAAGAAACAGAGATAGGACAAATCAAATTTTGAACTTTAAACTTTGCACGTTCCTTAGTTCAATATACAATTTGCAGTTATTTTATCCAGATATAGGCTTACAGGTTATATATCAATAAATTTCATCTCATATAAATTTCATCTCATGTTGATTTCCATATATTTAATTGTACTTAATAACAGTCGACAGACATGGCTCTTCAAATTTTGTATTATAAGGTTTCGTATAATTGAAGACTTGACAAAATGATCAAGACACTACACTCTTTGGTTTAAAGAGTTGTGAATCAAATTATATATAAAATAAATAAATTTTATAAAACTAAAAATCTTCAATCATTACATGAACATAAAACGCCTAAAAAAGAATAGTAGCACTAAGAATTTACACAACTAATGAATCATGAAAGTCATTGGTGAAAATATTTTCAGCTCTTGTATTTTTATGTATTAGCACTACAATATAGTCGATCCATGAGAATGCGTTTGAGTAGTTTAAAAAAGTTCTACTAAACCATGAAAGGAAAATGAATCGTATTTTATTTTATTTTTGTAGACTTTGGGAATACGAAGTATGGGATTTCTCACTTTCTTGCCTCTAGTGAAACCAAATACTATAGATTTTAGCAATAGAACACAAAAAGGGTCTTACATTTTGTTTAAAACATCACACGTGCACTTGGCTTTGCCAAACATGTCTTTGAGGTGGAGGGCAGTGTCGTACACTAATTAATGAAAAATTTTACTTAGTCAAATGGCAAACTTGGGACTCCAAATTCAGTGAAGGTCCCCAAAGTCTAGCCCTCGGTTGGAACCATTTTTGTCTGTTCCTTGACCTAGGGTTTGCTACCCAAACGTGTAACCAAAGTTTAAAACTGAGTCAAACCCTAACATCTATGCCTCTTTCTACGTGTTGTGCACCGCCAACACTTTCAATAAGGGGCAAAACTCCAATTAGTAATGTCAAAAACAACACCAAATTAATGCTCAGTTGCCTCACTTAAAAAAGATGTACAAAAATATATGCAACTTTGCTTTGTGTTTCGTCACTTTCTCCACAAAACTTCATTTTTTTTTATCAGTGGACAAGAAAAGGAAAACGATGTGTAATCAAGTGTGTCCTAATCATCTGGGTAGTTATTTAATTGTGTTCAGCTTGAAAAGAAAGAAAATATTAAAAGAAACAAAAAAATAAATAAAAGGAAATCATAGAGAGAAAAGGAACAGAAATTTGTAGTAGTGACATTATATAGTTGAATCAATAGAGAAAATCTCTCTTCAGATTAATTATACAAATGGCACCTACTAGCAGAGAGGTCAAACGTGATACATACTCAAAAGGACACCATAATAAGAACACATCTTTATCAAATTAAACAAAAGTGAGGGTCACACTTGGTCTCTAAAAATTTAGTCTTACATATCCCAACCCACCCAAGTTGTTTTTTTTTTTTTTTTTTTTTTTTTTTTTTTTTTTTTTTTTTTTTTTTTTTTTTTTTTTTTTTTTTTTTTTTTTTTTTTTTTTTTTTTTTTATTTTTTTTTTTTTTCCAAAATTTAATGTATGTAAATTTATTTTTT
>Ga0099824_1008209_pt1 | contig 13453 bp, 8 predicted proteins | sample SiratrowhiteBW_FD_76837 | JGI IMG/M metagenome (GOLD analysis project Ga0099824, IMG submission 76837) | Root nodule microbial communities of legume samples collected from California, USA - Siratro white BW | ecosystem: Host-associated > Plants > Roots > Nodule | place: USA: California... | reverse complement strand
TAAATAACTATATATAACATACCATGTTTAATTTACAAACAAATTATATAAATAAATATTAAACAAATGAAAGGTAGAACAAAAAATAAATTTTGTCCATACAAATAAATAAATTTGCAAGAAAAATAAATTAAAAATTACGATAAGCAGTAACAACAAAGTATTTATATGTTGGTGAGACTTCCCATAACTATGCATATATTATCCAATTATGAGATTATGTTAGAAGTGGAATAATTTTGAAGAGTAAGAAGTTTGGGAAGGTTTGTGACAAAATGTGAAATTATATGAAAGAGTTCATAAGTGTGGTCTAACAATAAAAGTGAGAACACCACAACATATATAAAGGAAAAATAATGCATAATGAAGAAGATGACGGTTATAGAGTGAGTTAAAATCATACATATTATAATATCAACTTTTTAAAAAAAATTTTTTTATTTTAAAAAAATTTATTGTAGCCATAAATAATTCAAAATTAAAAAAAAAAAAAAACTCGAGTTAACTTGATTAAGTTATAGAAATTTAATTAACTAAATTAATGTTGAAGTAAATTATCTTTTTTTTTTCCACCAAAACTCTCATTAAATATTAGTTTAAGAAATCATACAGAGCTTCAACAAGACATTAATCATCAATATCATTCCAGTTCTACGAAGACAAATTAGGTAACTAAAAGTAATTAAATCGAATCTACCTCTGAAAGCAAAATTTGACAGCGAAAGGTGTAGTATGCAAGGGTTTCAAAAACAGCCAAAGCGAGACATGCACAATGATGAATTGAAGAAGAAGAAGAAGAATAAGAATTACGTACATTAACAAAGGATGGGTAGAAGAGGACTTGAGCGCGATTGTTGAGAACATCAACAACAGCTTGGCGAATTCCGGGAAGACGTTTCACCGCTTTTTCGACGGAAGCAGCACAGGCCGAACAAGTCATTCCGGTGACCGAGAAAAGTGCTTTGAGCAAAACGTTGCTGCTTCCTTCTTCTTCCGTCACACCTTTCGGATATCTCGGCATCGACGGATAATGAGAACGAGGTGAAAGATTACCTGAACCCTCATTCTTACGCAAGCAAGCTAACGCTAAAAATTTACTTCCCATTTCCAACAACACCTTCACCAACACACCCTAGCTCTTCTCCTTTTATGCTTCCTAATTTATTTTTTTATTATTTTCATATAATAATTACACTCATTTGATGTCGATTCAAATTCAAAATATTTGTCACTGAATCTGGACTCTATTTCGTTCTAGTATATTCTTTCTCATACCTCTTATAAAAAACATTGACCTAACAAAAAATATTATTTCTCATAATATCATATAACATTTCTAATTAAACATATATGGAGGTAATAATTTGATTGATAAATGTCACGACAACAAAATGTGTTGAATGTTTATCATGTTATACCAGGTGCATAGGTCACAAGAAAATGAAATTAATAGATAATTAGACGGGATGAACATTGATTAACGTAAGACTTATTTATACTCAGGAATATTTTGTGTTGTTATTATTATTATGGAAATGCAAATGCATACGTCTAAGGTTGCCTGTGGGTCCTATGCTTACGGGACTTCATTTAATCATGGACTTGAAAGATTATTTTTTATTTAATTATAAAATATCACATTATTATTATTATTTAAATTTTTATTAATGTATGAATAAATATTTTTTTTGTTTCTTGGATGAATTTTATAAATAAAAACTACAATGAACATGTTATTAATAGAATTTTTATATTACCAATATTCTGCCAACATTGACATAAATGATAAAATGTGTTCGTTAGTAAAGAGATTTAAATTTCCAATCATTATGATGTTATATATTTTAAATTATATTGAGAGAGAATTACTCTCATTGTGATGATGATTAACTAAAATAGGACTACGACTATTCTAATAAGAAAATAATTGACGTTTTTTATTTAAATTATAAATTACTCATTCTGTTTTAAATTAAGTAACACTTTTATTTTACAAAGCTAATAAAAATAGTAAATACCTTTCTTAACGATTTATTAAACTATCTTTATTAGTTATTCTTCATACTAGGACTATTCTATCGCGATAATTGTTTATTTGGAGAAATATTAAAATAAAAAAATCAAATGCCTCATTAGCAATCTAAAATCTCACTTAAGATGTGTTTTTTTTTTTCTGTGTCTTAAAACGGCACTTATAAGTATTTTCAGAAAACATTCAAAAAAACATTAATAGTTTTTTTGAAGCAAATTAAAAAGTAACAAAGTGTGTTAGAAATTTCAATATATTTATAAATTATTAAATTTTAATATTCTTATAAAAATATTTGAAAATTTCAAATCATGAAAAGAAAAAAAAAAACAGGATTTTGTTTTGCAAAAATAGGAAAATAAAGTATATGAAAATCTACACTTCCAAATTTATATATCCTAGGTAACTTTGCAAATTTTAAATAAAACGAACTCCAAAATGTTTTAATATCTTATCTTATAAACCTTAAAATACATAATGATATAAACACCAAGGCATTATTAATAAGCACTGTTCCTATGCTCAACTTGGATAAGACAAGAACACTAAGAGAGAAAAAGATTTTTTAAATTAAAAAATGCTTTGATTTAATAAAAAATGGAATGGAAACAAATGGATTTTATAAATAAATTATCTTTGATTTAAATCTTAAAATATTCTGTACTCTTTCCCATGTCTAAACAAAGGGGAAACGTTGGTCATGACGTTTCGTTGACTATATGATAAATCTATTTCAGCGCAGAACGAAAAGAACAGACCAAAAATGTAAATAAATAAATAATTTGTGTTCGGAGTAAACGAAAGTTGTTTTGTAGTTTACTTGTTAACATTTTCCACAACCTTTTACATCATACCTAAGTTTAATACTAATGTCGTAATTAATTGGCTCCTGATTCATGGCTTACACGTAAAAATCACAACGTTAATTGAAAAAAAAAAAAAAAAGTAAGAACGATAACAGCAAGAGGCAAAGACAAAGCCTTTGTGACCAGTTGTACCTTCCCACAGCGTTATACTCTTAACTTTTTTAATTCTACTAGTAAACAAATAAAAAATTATTAGTAGAAGATACTAATTATATTGGCTAGTATAAGTAGTAACAATTTGTTCTAACAAGTAGTCCAAATCTAAATCATGATAATATCCAAATTTTAAATTTGAATAAATATGGTCTTTATGAAAAGGCAATAATTTTGAAACAAAATTTTTACTTGAAATTAAATAAATTAAATCTACTAAAAAAACTAGTTTTGTATTGTTTTACGTTATGAAAAACTAGTTTTTACAAAAAGTATTTTTTTAATTAGGAAAAAGAGTAAAAAAAATACCATCTTACCTTTTTATGTTTACATGGTACCCATTCACTAAAATTTGGCCACATCATGGATTAAAAAAATAACTTTTTCATATTCTTTTGTTACAGATATCAAAATGATAAAACTGGTAAAATTACAAAATATTGGCTGGATTCAAAACCAAGCCAAATACACTCCATAATTCAATCTTAAGGACAACCTTTTAAGTTTTTTCTTAATTTGCTAGTTTTATTAGAAAAAAATAATTTATATGGATTATAAATTTAAGACAAATAAAGTGAATAAATATTTGTTAAAACTTTTCTCTTTTCTAAATTCGTTGATTGGGGTTTGAGTCGAATACAAAAATACATTCGTCCTCGTCCAACCAATTTTTGAATGGGCTAAGGAGGTTTGAATTGAGTGAAAACTTTACCATCTCAATCTTTAAACATGTTATTTTATTCACAAAGTTAATTAAAATTTTCATATATTTTTAGTGTGTGTAAAGTAACAAAATTTAGTTTTGATTTTATAAATTTTTAATTTCTCTAAGAACAAGAATTATTATTTCACTTTTAATATTTTATAACGTTCCTGTTCATGTTTCGAGTGATTATTTCAAATATTATCTATTAATGTAGATGATATAATGTTAACATAGCATTTTCTTCAATATTCTTAAAATAAACATGACTTATCTTTCTTAAATGAATGTTTAGATACCAAAAAAAAATAGTAATTTTAAATCATAAAAGAATAAAATTACAAAAAGTTAAACTAAACTCTATCTATAAAAACTCAAAACATTGATTTTTAAATTCTACAGAATATTTATAGAAGTCAAAATGAAAAAAAAATCACTTATTAAAAACATACTTAATCATGCGATTAATGTCTTTAAAAATTAAAATAAAAAACAAAAAAAATATGCAAATGACCGAAAAATATTTCGGCGGAGATATTAAGGAGACAGGAAGTGGAAATGAGAGAGGAGGAGTACGACAGCCACCAACAAGAACTGCTCGTTAGTAAGTTTCGGATTCCGAACCTCTTTTCTTTGTTCATTTCAGTTTCAGAATCTCTTTTCTCAAGATTCTACTTTTCAAACATACAAGATTCCCTTTGTCAGATTCTTATAAACATTAAACGCTGTATCAATGTTTTTCATCCATGTTTCTACCAATTTTCCCCACACTGTAATTGCCCCACTCTACTATGGGAATTTTCAATTTGAGATCATAAGAGAATTATCTGGTGGGTTGAGTCTAATCTCCGTTTTATTTTCGTACAAATTTGATATCTTTAGGTTTATAAAAATTTAGGTGAGTTGGGTCTTTAGCATCTGTAACTTTTTTGACATATGTAAACATTCACGCCATCAAAATGCAGGTTAATATATCTAGTTACCTACAATGTGTTCATATTTTAGTATATGGAAAGGATGTTGCTTGGTAATGGTGGGACACATTGCTGCACACTGATCTGTCTTTTGTTGACTTTCAGAGACCAATTACATAGATGGAAGAAGAGAACAAAATAACAAAAGGAAAATATGCTGCTGATATTTCCTCCATAAAAGAAGCACATGCCCGAATCAAATCATTGGTTCATGAAACTCCGGTTCTGTCCTCCACTTCGCTGAATGTTATGTCAGGAAGGCAGCTCTACTTTAAGTGTGAATGTTTACAAAAGGGGTGAGAAGTGGATATGTTATGGATTGCACAAAATTTAGGATGCTATTTTTCATCTCTTATTCTCTTTTGGGGTTGTTGGTTTACTTCTACATTTAGAAAAGATGATGACATACTTCCTCTTGTATTCTATGGCCATCAGGGGAGCTTTTAAATTTAGAGGTGCCTGCAATGCTGTGTTCTCTCTCAATGATGAAGATGCTTCTAAAGGGGTTGTAACACATAGCAGGTTTGATAGTAAATCTATATTTTTTTTCTCTGATCAGATTCTGTTAAGCTCTTCTGATCGTGTTCTACAAAATCAGTGGAAACCATGCTGCAGCATTGGCTTTAGCTGCTAAACTACGGGGGATCCCTTCATATATTGTTATTCCAAAAAATGCCCCAACTTGCAAAATTGAGAATGTAAAGCGGTATGGTGGTCAGATTGTCTGGTCTGAGGCCTCTGTTCAATCCAGGGAAGAAGTTGCAAACAAAGTGTGGCAAGAAACTGGTGCTATCTTTATACATCCGTACAATGATGGACGCATATTAAGGTACAAGTACAATGTTGACTATTGTATAATTTGTTTCTGTCTAGATGCCCTGTCATTCAACTCTTTTGGGGGATAAACTTGGGGTGTGCACATTCTTTTCATAGCAATTTACCAATTAGATCAAGTAGTGTATATAAGGTAGCATTTGGCCAATCTTTTTCCAGTTCTTAAAAGTAGAAGCTCCTCCAATTGCTAAGCTGTAAGATAAATCTATGATATTATGTCACTGTCAGTTCTACTCAACATAAGAAATTTGACATATTAGTAGGCTCATGCTATAGGAATGTGTGACTTGCGCACAATTGCACTTTAAATATGTTGGATTGTTCTTGCAGTGGCCAGGGTACCATATCCTTGGAGATTCTGGAGCAAGTTCCACATATAGATACGCTAGTGGTACCCATAAGTGGTTTGTTCACTTTTTTACAGTCAAATTGTCAACCAAATGCTGTAAAATTTGCATTAATTTCAGCATCTTCTTCTTGGTTTTTGGACGAATGAAAATGCAGGTGGTGGTTTGATATCTGGAATAGCATTGGCTGCCAAGTCCATCAACCCAGCTATTCGTATTTTTGCTGCTGAACCTAAAGGGGCTAATGATGCCGCACTATCTAAAGCAGCTGGGAGGATAATAAGATTGCCTCAGACAAATACTATAGCAGACGGTCTTCGAGCATTTCTTGGAGATTTCACGTGGTAAAAAATCTCTAGTATTTAAGATAGTAAACTGAAAATATTCCTTTTTTGTTCTCTCTGTCATAATTTTTCTTCAATTTACTATTATTTTATAGAGCGATTTGTTTTTAACATTCCTCTTCTCGTTTTGATTTTTATTCTTCTCTTGATTTGTCATGTTTGCTAATGCACTATGTTATGATGGAACAGGCCTGTAGTACGAGATCTTGTTGATGACATTATAACTGTTGAAGACAGTGAAATAATAAAAGCTATGAAACTGTGTTTTGAAATTCTTAAGGTTGTTGTAGAACCAAGTGGAGCAATTGGCCTTGCTGCTGTTCTATCCGATACCTTCCAGAAGAATCCTTCTTGGAAGGAATGCAACCATATAGGAATAGTAGTTTCAGGAGGCAATGTTGATCTGGCTGTGCTTTGGGATTCTTTGAACAAAGGAAAATGACCTCTACTTTACTTATGTGGTCCTTCATTGCTCTAAATATCAGTGTAAAACAACGATCTTTTTCTTCTTAAGTGGATTTATATCTATCAACCTTACAAAACCCAGTTTGTAAAGAGATCATTGCATATATCGAACAAATTTTTATGGATGTCTTTCCCATTGCTTCAGGTTAACTTCTTGGGACTGAAATCTTATTTTGTCAAGAATGATTTAAAGAGATGTTCTTTGGAAGGTGCATTCAATTTAGATTTCAAAAGACTTTTCACATAAAAAATAATGTGGATTTTGAAAGATTTTGTAAAAAGGCATTGATTTTATTTTATTTTAAAAGACTTGTATCCTTAGAAGTTTGTATTTGGATTTGAAAGGATTTATAGATCTGAAATTGTAAGATTTGAAAGAATTTTATGATATTACAAGAATTTAAGAGATTTAATTACTTGAAATCTTTATTTTCTTTTTGAAGAAATGCATTTTCACTTAATATTTTATTCTTTAAAATTACATGAATCAAAATGTATATATTAAAGTATCAAAGATACAAGCATTTCATATTAGACTATTAAGTTATTATTAAAAATAACAAATAAATTTACTATTTGTTATACACTGTCTTTAGTAGATAAGATGTTAAAAGTTTGGATAAAAAAGCAAAACATGCGTGGAAGGAGGGTACAATTTTAAATATCCTTTTCTGCCTTTATATATATCTTTTTGTGAATGAAAAATTTAAGGATCTTGTGTACCTTATTTTGGACGAGTTTATGCATAAGCATTCCTACAAGATAAAAATAACAAAAAAGAAATTGTAAAATTCTCTCATAAAGTTTGTTTAATTTTTTAATTTATATTTAAGTTAGTCTTACTCATGGAAAGTTCGTCTCGTTGTTTCCATTTTTTTCTCCTAAACTCTCTTTATGGAAAAAAGTCATTTAAATAGTCTCTTAAACTACTTTCACATAAATGTCTAATAAGAATTTCCTAACACCCTACTATTCTCCAACATTCTAATTCTTTCTTCCTTTGTTTAATAATAAAAAAATTTCATTTGATAGATTTATTGATAAATTTTTACTTTTAAACTAAACAACATTTCTTTATTGTTTTCTTCTTCTTCTTTGTTTATTGATTTTGTATATATAAGATAAACCATGTTGCCGAGTAAGTAAGTGATAAATGGAAACAGTAGTTCGAATAGTCAATTTAGCACATATTATTTTTTTTAAATCAAACTATTGAATGCTTATTCAAGTTAAAAGGGATTTTATGAGATTAAAGTGTGCAATTAAGTTAAAATACATAAAGAAATTAAAATAAAAATATCAAGTAAAGAATTTGGTCAATTAGTTTAAATTCCGTCACAGATAATAAAAAAGTGATATGAATTGATTTCATCATCTGATCTTAGGATTTTGTTTTTGATATTATTAGAATCTGTGCTTTCCCATTTGCGGTTAACAAAAAATTGAAACAATATACAGATAGATTAAAGAAGAAAGAAACGAAGGTGAAATGATAAAAATAAACTTGTGGCGGAAGAAAAAATTGCAACAGATCCATCCATTAATTTCTCCCTCAAGTTTCTAATTTTGAGATGCTATCTTAGTCTTCTAAAAGTTGCACCTCTCGTTGTGCAATATACAAGGATCTTTGTTCGTTATTTTCTCTGCATACTATTCATTCAGTCTATTGTTCTCATTTTGCAATCTCCATTGCCCCCATCACTTTCCTCTCATTCACATTTCGCAGGGCGCTTCTTTCTCTTTGCTGGCAAAATGGTATGCATTCTGTCCCTTCTTTCTCTATGTTGCACACTTTCTTGACCATGTTTTGTTCATAATCTTCAAGACAAATGCCATTTTCAAAGAACAACATTGTATATATGTAACATATATCACAGATGATTTTGCACATATCTATATTAAATTCAAGTTTTTGTGCATTTCTGATGTGATTCTAAGAAGCTGTTAGTTATAGATTTTTTGCTTCTTTGTTAAAAAGATGTGTTGCATACCCTATAACTGTTACCAAAAGATGATAGCAAGTCGCTCTCCCACCTTGATTTTCATCTATGAAAGTTAAAGAATTTGCATGCATGGCTTTTCAAAATTCACTTTTTTTTTTCATCTGAGGATGAAGAATGAATAAGTATTCTTGAATATTAAATTGGGGACATGAAATTTTGGGGCAGGCAAATGCAGCGTCCGGAATGGCTGTGCATGATGACTGCAAACTGAAGTTTCAAGAGCTTAAAGCAAAGAGGAGTTACAGGTTTATTGTGTTCAAAATTGAAGAACAGCAAGTGGTGGTTGAGAAATTAGGGGACCCCACGGAAAGTTATGAGGACTTTATGGCCAGTTTTCCAGCTAATGAATGTCGTTATGCTGTCTATGATTTTAACTTCACAACTAATGAGAACTGCCAAAAAAGCAAGATCTTCTTCGTTGCATGGTACTCAATTTATATACAATTGCCTTTGATTTCATAGTTCTGGTTGAACAAGTGATTACCATATGTGACCTTACAATGTAGTATGTCATTTTTACATGCATGGTTCATTAATTCTGAGAACTAACAGATACTATTGCAAATTAAGACAATTTGAATGAGTAGCTTAATGGTGCAGGTCACCAGATACCTCGAAGGTGAGGATGAAGATGGTGTATGCAAGTTCCAAGGATAGATTCAAGAGGGAATTGGATGGAATTCAAGTTGATATGCAAGCAACTGATCCAAGTGAGATGAGCTTGGACCTTGTTAAAGCACGAGCCATCTAATTGGCCTTCTTGATCATTTATGTTATGGATTAATTCCCAACTATTTGGCAACTTTGGGAGCCATCTTTCTTTGCCTATTATAGCTTGGATTCAACAACAACAACGACAAATCCAAAATGACATGCATATGCATCATTCTTCCTTGTACCCGGTCCTTGTCAGTTTTCTAGTGATCTTGGATTTCTGGCTTGTTTGAACAGCCATGTGTAGTGGCGGGTTCAAGATCAGTAGCATTCATTTACTATATATCTTATGTAGGTTGGTTATTATTATACCAAGTTCCCAGTGACCACTTGGTTTTTCACTTGATGAGGGTGGCTCTTGTGCAGCAGCTACTGAAGAATGATGACACTGATATGTATCTAATGTTTCTTCATTTGTCTATTCTTGTTAACTATTATGTTTCTTCATATTTTCTTGTATCTCTTGTTTGGAAGTACTATATATGCTATAGTACGACACAGATAATGATGATATACATATCTTTTAATTTCCTGCTGTATCATATACAGATATATCATGACAACAATTAGTTTTTATATGACTATTGAATGCTGAAAGATCAGAACTAACAGTGATCATATATCATGAAAACAATCAAAATATATGAAGTAATAAACGTGTTAAGTTTATGTTTACCGTTATTGATATAACTTTGCTTTTTCTTTTTATCCAACAGTGAACAAATAAGTTGCAACCCAAACAAAGTATTGAGAATATATTACTTTACTGTAACACAGGCAAGTAAAATAAATGGTTGGCATAGGTATATGATTTACTCAGATTCAAGAAAGTTAGAACTTAAGACAACCCATTTATTCTCTGGGAAAAAAATTAATAGCTTGACACCAAACTTTACTAATTATATTAAAAGCCCAAATACTTATTTTTTATTAGAAGTGAGATGACTCTAATGGATAGAGTTAGTCCTTTTTTTATTGTTTATTTTCTTGCAATTGATAAAATTATATATTAAGTTTAATTTAAAATTTTATCTTTTATTTATTTTAAAAATTGATAAACTTTAATTTATTTTTACTATTATGAATTCTATTTTTTTATCGTTTATATAGTACATATAATAGTTTTAATTTTATAGTTTAATTCATAGTGTTTACAGAAATTTATGTAAACTTAAATTATTCTAATATATTTTTTAAATATTTGGTCTATAGTTTACTAGTTCAGCCTGCAACTTGATAGTGATTAGGACAGGCATGGACATCAGGTTGGCCTAATCAGTCCACAGTATGTAAACCTCTAATGGACTAAATTGACCACAATTAACATCTCTACTACAAAATGTCAAGTTTTTAATGATATTAATATAAACAAATATACAAAAACAAGATTTCTAACAAAAGTATATATTACTATAATAACAAAATGGTGCAATCAGATAAATAATTTAATCAAAAGTTCTTATTTAACAAAACATTATTCACATGAAAATATATATTGGAAATTTAATTATCAAAATTTTAAGCTATTTTTTATTAAAACAAGAAAAATAATTTTACTTTATATATAAAAATAGTTTTTTTTAAATATATAAATATCACTCTTTATTGATCACATAAAATTGATTAAATAAATTTTATTTGGTAAAGTTTTATTTGTGACAATGAACTTTCTCTTATTCTATTAGATCGAACCTTAGTGTGAGTACATTTTCAAAACTTAACATAGTTTACTATACTGAGAGTATATGTCATATGCAAAACTTGTTATTTTGTTATAGGCATGTGTAACCAAATTATCCCACGAAACTCTCATCAATTATATTCCCACCAGGTTGCACCAAAGCTTATGAGACTCTACAGAGAAATTTGTTCTTTAAAGATAACTCTCAAGATTTAAATTACGTAGTGAAAATAGATAAATGTCAAGTTAAGAAAATTGCCAATTAAAGACTATATCACATAAAGATATAAAATTTATATCTTAAAAACATATGATGAAATCTGAATGATAATTATACATATTTGTTGCAACATGTGTTTAATATTAGGTCAAAAGATATAATTTATAATTATAACACAATTCTTTTTATATAAAAACGTAACCGTCTAAATATTATGATTGGATTTAATTACAACTATATTAATTATATAGTTAATTATATTCATAATATAGAAAATAAAAATATTAATTATAAAAGATAAATATTTTATTATTTGTCTATACCAAGTTAAGAAGATTGTAGACAAATTTCCCACTCTGGTGCAATTTTGTTTGGAAATTCACTAAATGGGTAATTTTTTTTAATTACCAGTCTAGATAAATCGTGCCATATCATAGCGATATTATTAGGAAGAAATCGTGTCACAGTGACACGATTTTGTTTAGTAGTCAGTGAAATCGTGCCACCATGGCACAATTTTATGGGTTAATTAAAATCATGTTGATGTGACACAATTTTAATGTATTTTTTCTGAACTAAAATGGTGTTGAGGTGGCACGATTTCAGTTCAGAAAAAATACACCGAAATCATGCCACATCAGCACGATTTCAATTCAACTAAATTACGCAAATCATGTCACTTCAGCATGATTTCAGTATATTTATAATTTCGCAAAATATTTGTGATTGGTGTACATAAGTGATGTAATGTGGAGTCAGGTATCATATAGTTGGTCTTCCAGCTTTGCTTCTTCTCATGTGTGAGTCAGATATCATATATTAGACCCGTGTAAGGAGACCAATAGTCTTGGTTTTGAATTATATGGAATTGAATTTCATAGGCCTTTAAAATGTTGTTGTAAAGGGGAGAAACGAATATGGCTAACTGTAGATGAGAAAATGAATAAACAGTTATGACATGTGGACAATGCAACTTCAGGGCTTGAAATTGTCTGCAATCACACCACCATTTATTTAATTTGACTTTGTATGACATAGGTTGGCGACGAAGTTGAGGAGTAGGTATTTCCTGGACTTCAAACTCTGAGTTCAAACTCTGAGTTCTGTCAGTCATAGCGCTGCACAATGCACATAGTTGATTGTTGTTCATTTTTGTATAAGTAATAATTTTCATTTTTAAATATTCTAATAACTTTAACCACACCCATTATTCTAAATTTTTATCAGTTTCTATAAATTCATGAGGTATTGATAGAATGAAATGAAAAACTCTTTTCAATTAAATAATTAAATATTAGTTTAAATATATATATATATATATATATATATATATATATATATATATATGAGACTCTTACAATAATAAAAAAAATAACCCTTTTGCATTTTATTAAGGCTTTCACGGGTTTATATAAATTGTTCACTACATCACTTATGTACACTAATCACAAATATTTCACGGAATTATAAATGTACTGAAATCATGCTAATGTGACACGATTTCAGTGTATTTTTTTGAACTAAAATTGTGTCATATCAGCACGATTTCAGTTAAAAAAATACATTAAAATCGGATCACATCAGCACGATTTTAATTAACTCATAAAATCGTGCCATGTTGGCACGATCCCACTGACTGCTAAACAAAATCGTGTCAGTGTGGCACGATTTCTTCATAATGGTATCGCGATGACATGACACGATTTACCCAGGATGGTAATTAAATTTTTTTTACCTATTCTGAGAATTTTCAAATAAAATTGCATTAGAATGGGAAATTTTCCAAAATTGTAGGTAATATTAATTGTTTGTAAATCATAATTAGAGAGTTTCACTACAACTTTTAATTTATAACGATAAACCAAAAAAACATATTAGTAGATTTTAGAAAGTTAAAGTTTGATTTAAAAAAAAAAAATAGAAGTTTTGTTGTATATTGTTTCAAAGTTTCAGTTACTTATTTCAAAATTTGTTGTAATATAAGATGCAGTGAAGTTATTGTATTATTTATTTAAACAGCTTATTAAAAAAATGTAAGGTTTTATATTATTACGTAATACGCTTATTTTATATATATATATATATATATATATATATATATATATATATATATATATATT